>SWCE01000706.1_pt1 | contig 184978 bp, 175 predicted proteins | sample 4690061 | NCBI WGS metagenome assembly SWCE01 (sample SAMN10267279, study PRJNA491770) | bioreactor metagenome | isolation source: DHS bioreactor inoculated with subseafloor sediment | place: Japan: off Shimokita Peninsula | collected 2012-10 | reverse complement strand
GGGAGACCAGTCCCATCATAACATCGCTCAAAACAAACAATCCCGGCTGCCGGCGCCACCAATGCCGCCGTGCGTATCAGTCCGCAGCGGATGGCCGAGATCACCGACGCCACCTGGGTGGACGTCTGCCAGAACCCGGCGGAATAAGCGGCCGGATCAAGTCTCAGACCCGGTAGTAGTCCCGGTACCATTCGACGAAGCGGGCAACGCCCTCGCGCACCGAGGTTTTCGGCCTGTAGCCGGTGAGCGCCTGCAGAAGGTCCGCGTTCGCCCAGGTGGCCGGCACATCGCCCGCCTGCATGGGCATCAGGTTCTGCTCCGCCTTGCGGCCGGTTGCCTCTTCGATCGCCTTGATGAAGTCGGTCAGTTGAACGGCTTCGGAATTGCCGATGTTGACGATCCGCCAGGGCGCCACCGGCGACAGGCTGTCGCCTTCCAGTACGACGCCATCTGCGGGGCGCACGGGAACTGCGTCGATCAGCAGCCGGATGCCTTCGACCAGGTCTTCCACATAGGTGAAGTCCCGCTTCATGTCGCCGTAATTATAGACGTCGATCGGCTTGCCCTCAAGGATCGCCTTGGTGAACTTGAACAAAGCCATGTCGGGCCGGCCCCAGGGGCCGTACACGGTGAAGAAACGGAACATGGTGACCGGCAGATCGAACAGATGCGCATAGGAATGCGCCATGTTCTCCGTCGCCTTCTTGGTGGCTGCGTAGAAGGACAGCTGGTGGTCGGACTTGTCCGTCTCCGTGTAGGGCATGTGCGTGTTGGCGCCGTAGGCCGACGACGTCGACGCCAGCAGCATGTGTTGCGGCGGTTGGGCGCGCGCGGCTTCCAGCAACTCGAACGTACCGCAGATATTGCTTTCCAGGTAAGACCGCGGCTGTTCGATCGAATACCGGACGCCCGCCTGTGCGGCCAGATGAATGACGATGTCCGGCGTCTCGGACTTAAACAGGCCCATCAGCACCTCCGGATCCTCGACCCGTGCGTGGACCGCCTTGAAATTCTGGTTCTGCAAGAGCATCTGATGGCGCCGTTCCTTCAGCGCCACATCGTAATAGTCGGTCATGGCGTCGAGCCCGATGACCCGGAAACCGTCCTGAAGCAGACGCGCGCACAGGAAATACCCGATGAAGCCGGCGGAGCCGGTAACCAGAACCGTTTTCATGAATTTTCTGACTCGCAATCCCTAATAAGATTGCCTGTTCGATAGCATGAAGTGAATGTCACGCAAAAGACAAAGCCGGACATAAGGTTATGCGTCCGGCTTTACCTTTTGCCAGCCTTCCGATGCTACGCTATAGAACGACGCGATTTCGGCTCAAACTGTCTTTATTTCGTCTCTCGAATCGAAACACTCAGGTCGCCCTATGATTTTTCCCTGCATTCTTTCCGGCGGTATCGGATCGCGCTTGTGGCCCCTGTCGCGAAAGGACCGTCCGAAGCAGTTCCTGCCCATATTCAACGGCGAAAGTCTTTTCCAGAAAACCTGTCACAGAGTGCGCGGCGATGCGTTTGCCGAACCGATCGTGATCGGCAACAACGATCACCGGTTCCTGATGGGCGAGCAGCTTACGGAAATCGGTGTGGAAGCGGACACCATCCTTCTGGAGCCCATGGGCCGCAATACGGCGGCGCCTGCCGCGATGGCCGCGATCATCGCCGCCGAAAAGGATCCGGATGCCCTGGTGCTGCTGCTTCCCTCCGACCATCTGATCGGACGGGAAGACCTCTTTCTCAAGGCGGTGCGGGATGCCGCTCCCGCCGCGGACGCCGGCCGGATCGTCACCTTCGGCATCACGCCGTCGGAACCGAACACAGGCTACGGCTATATCCGCCTTATGGCGGGGGAAGCCCCTGTCCGGGAGGTCGAAGCCTTTGTCGAGAAGCCCGACCTGGAAACCGCGAAGACATTCCTGAGTGCCGGAAACTACGTCTGGAACGCCGGCATCTTTCTTTATTCCGCCAGGGCGATGCTCGAAGCCTTCGAGACCCACCAGCCGGAATTGCTGGCCGCCATTCGCGCGGCCATGGCGACCCGCTCCCGCGATCTCGACTTTACAAGGCTCGATTCAGAGACCTTCTCGCGGATCGAGAACATCTCCATCGACTATGCGATCATGGAACGGGCAAAGAATGTCTCCTGCGTGCCTGTTTCGCCGGAATGGGACGACCTCGGCTCCTGGTCTGCGATCTGGGGCGTTCTGGAAAAGGACGCCCGCGGCAACAGCGGCCTCGGCGACGTCCGCTTCCTGAACGCGGACAATTGCCTGGCTTATGCGGACGAGGGACTGGTGTCGGTGATCGGCCTGGAGGATATCTTCGTCATCGCGACCCGTGACGCGGTCCTGGTCTCCCATAAGGACAAGGCTCAGGACGTGAAGAAGATCGTGGAACAGCTCGAAGCGGAAGGCCGCAGCGAGACCAAGGCCCATCCGCGCGCCTACAAGCCCTGGGGCTATACCGAACGCATCAGTTCCGGCGACCGGTTCTCCGTTCAGTCCATGATGATCCGGCCGGGCCAGAACCTGACGTTGCAAAGCCACCTGCACCGGACGGAACACTGGATCGTGGTTTCCGGAACGGTCGAAATCACCATCAACGGCGAGGTCCGGCTGCTGACGGAAAACCAGTCGGCCTATGTGCCGCTCGGCGCGAAGCACAAGCTTTTCAATCCGGGCAAGATCCCGGTGCGTATGATCGAGGTTCAGTCCGGCACTTATCTGGACGAGGACGATATCGTCCGGCACACGGGCGCCTGACAAAAAGGCCGGGCGATGGCCCGGCCTTGCTTCTTGCGTTCGCGGTTATCTTGCCCGGTCAGGCGATCCCCTTTTCCTTCAGGAAGGCAATGACCTCGTCGGCAATGTCTTCCGGGTCCCGGTTGACGTTGCGCAGGTGAATTTCGGCGTGTTCTGGCGCCTCATAGGGGCTGTCGATCCCGGTGAAGTTCTTGATCTCTCCGGCCTCCGCCTTCTTGTAGAGCCCCTTCGGGTCGCGCTTCTTGCACTCCTCGATCGGCGTGTCGACGAAGACCTCGAAAAACTCTCCCTCGTCCAGCAGGTCCCGCGCCATGCGGCGCTCGGAGCGGAACGGCGAGATGAACGACACCAGCGTGATCAGGCCGGCATCGGCGAACAGCCTTGCCACCTCGCCCACGCGGCGGATGTTTTCCACCCGGTCCGCGTCGGTGAAGCCGAGATCCCGGTTCAGCCCGTGGCGGATGTTGTCGCCGTCGAGCGTATAGGTCTGCTTGCCCTCCGCATGGAGTTTCTTTTCCACGATCGAGGCGATGGTCGACTTGCCCGACCCCGAAAGCCCGGTAAACCACAGGACCGCCGGTTTCTGGCCAAGGCTTTCCGCGCGGGCCGCCTTGTCCACGTCAAGCGCCTGCCAGTGGATGTTGGTCGCGCGCCGAAGCGCGAACCACACCATGCCGGCCCCCACGGTCGCATTGGTCATGCGGTCGATCAGGATGAAGGAGCCGGTCGACCGGTTCGCCTCATAGGGGTCGAAGGCGACCGCCTGGCTGAGCGCCAGATTGCAGAAGGCGATCTCGTTGAGGTTCAGCTTCTTGGCCGCCACATGCTCGAAGGAGTTGACGTTGATCTTGTGCTTGATGTCCGTCACCGTCGCCGTGACCGTCTTGGTGCCGATCTTCATCAGATAGGACCGGCCCGGCAGCATGGAATCGTCCGCCATCCAGATCACATGGGCGGCCATCTGGTCGGCCACATCGGGACGGGCTTCCAGCGGGCACAGCACATCGCCCCGGGATATGTCGATCTCATCCTCAAGGGTAATGGTCACCGCCTCTTCGGCCCGCGCGGCTGTCACATCCCCTTCGGGCGTGATGATCCTGGCGACCTTCGACGTCTTGCCCGGTCCTGCCACGACGATGCTGTCGCCGACGGCGACCCGGCCGCTGGCGATCGTTCCCGAATAGCCGCGGAAATCCAGGTTCGGCCGGTTCACCCACTGAACGGGCAGACGGAACGGCGCCTCCAGCACATGCTCGCCCACGTCGACTGTTTCCAGATGCTCCAGGAGCGTCGAGCCGTCGTACCAGCCCATGCGATCGCTTCTTGCGGTAACATTGTCCCCAAAGCGCGCCGACATTGGGATCGCGACATAGGTTTCGAAATCGAAGCCGCTGGCAAAACTTTCGAATTCGGCCCGGATTTCCTCAAATCGCGCTTCGGAATAATCGACCAGATCGATCTTGTTGACCGCTAGCACCACATGACGAATGCCCAGCAGCGAGGCGATGAACGCATGTCTGCGGGTCTGTACCATCAAGCCGTTGCGTGCATCGACCAGAAGCACCGCCAGATCGGCGGTGGAGGCGCCGGTCGCCATGTTGCGGGTATATTGTTCGTGGCCCGGCGTATCGGCGACGATGAACTTGCGTTTGTCGGTCGCAAAGAAGCGATAGGCCACGTCGATGGTGATCCCCTGCTCCCGTTCGGCCTCCAGGCCGTCGACCAGAAGCGCAAGGTCGATCTCTTCCCCGACCGTACCGTGTTTCTTCGAATCCCGTTCCAGCGCTGCCAGTTGGTCCTCGAAAATCAGCTTGGTGTCGTAGAGAAGCCGGCCGATCAGAGTCGACTTGCCGTCGTCCACCGAACCGCAAGTCAGGAAGCGCAGCTGGTCCTTGTCCTCCTGGGCGAGGATGTAGTCGGTAACGGCCTCTTCGGACGCCATTATCTGTTCGCTCATCGACATCAGAAGTAGCCCTCGCGCTTTTTCTTTTCCATGGAGGCGGCGTCGTCATGGTCGATCAGGCGGCCGGACCGTTCCGAGGTCCGGGCGATCAGCATCTCCTTGACGATGGCCGGCAGGGTATCGGCGTCCGATTCAATGGCGCCGGTCAGCGGATAGCAGCCGAGGGTGCGGAACCGCACCATCTTTTCCTGCACCACCTCACCCGGCTGGAGCGGCAGGCGCTCGTCGTCGACCATGATCAGCATGCCGTCGCGTTCCACCACGGGGCGGCGTGCCGCCTTGTAGAGCGGCACCATCGGAATGTTCTCCGTCAGGATGTACTGCCAGATGTCGAGTTCGGTCCAGTTGGAGAGGGGAAACGCACGGATGCTCTCGCCCTTGGCCACCCGAGAATTGTAGAGGTTCCACAGTTCCGGCCGCTGGTTCTTCGGATCCCAGCCGTGGCTGGAATTGCGGAAGGAAAACACCCGCTCCTTGGCGCGGGACTTTTCCTCGTCCCGGCGCGCGCCGCCGAAGGCGGCATCGAAGCCGTATTTGGTCAGCGCCTGCTTCAGCGCCTCGGTCTTCATGACGTGGGTATAGGCCGAAGAGCCGTGGTCGAAGGGATTGATCCCCTGTTCCGCCCCTTCCAGGTTGGTATGTACGATCAGGTCGAGGCCGAGCCGCTTTGCGGTTTCGTCGCGGAAGGCGATCATGTCGCGGAATTTCCATGTGGTGTCCACGTGGAGCAACGGAAAAGGCGGCTTGGACGGATAAAACGCCTTCATCGCCAGATGCAGCATCACGCCGGAATCCTTGCCGATGGAATAAAGCATCACCGGATTGCGGAATTCCGCCGCAACCTCGCGGATAATGTGAATGCTTTCCGCCTCCAGTCGGCGCAAGTTGCTCAAGCGCTGTGCTGTCAGGCCGTTTGCTGTCACGTTCATGAGTGTCAAAACCTCAAATGTCAGGCCGGACGGCTGGTCCGGCGGTATCTTTCCGTGTCCGGATCAGGCAAGTGCCGCCAGCAGATCCGGATCGCTCAGGGCGATGAAGTGCGGATTGAGAAGATCGCTCTTTTCAGCGCCCGCGGGCACCGTGTAGGCGAGTGGTTTCAGGCTTTCCGCTTCCAGTACATGGCCGCCGGCAGCACGGAGAACCGCATCGCCGGCCGCAATGTCCCACTGCATTGTGGGCGATAACCGCGGATAAAGATCGGCCTTGCCTGCCGCGACCCAGCAGAGTTTCAGACTGGAGCCGACCGACAGACGCTCGACAACGTCGAGCCGCTCGATCAGGGCCGCGGTTTCTTCCGACAGATGCGACCGGCTGGCCAGAACCGAAAGTCCGCCAGACGGGCGGCTTCGGACCGTTATCGGTATCACGTCCGCAATCCGGCTCCCCGAGAGTTTTCCGGAATACGCCCCTGAAACCGGTGTTTCCCCGCCGGCCAGATCCGCAGGCAGGGTGCCACCCCAGTAGATTTCTTCGAGAGCGGGAGCGAGCACGACACCGAACACGGGAACACCGTTCTCAATCAGCGCGATGTTGACCGTAAACTCGCCGTTGCGTTTCAGGAACTCCCGCGTCCCGTCCAGAGGGTCGACCAGAAAATACCGGCCGGAAACGGCGGGAAGGCTTCCTGCCTCGACCGCCTCTTCGGCAACGACCGGAACACCCGGGAAAAGCCGTTCGAGACCCGCAAGGATGACAGCTTCCGCGGCCGCGTCCGCAGCCGTTACCGGAGATCCGTCGGACTTTTCCGCCGCATCGAACGGTTCGGCATAAATCTGCAGAATCTTCGCCCCAGCGTCGATTGCCAAGGCAAGAAGCGGTTGGACGGTTGCCTCAACTGTATTCGGTTCGGTGTGGGTCACCACGTCTCCTTGCATCACTTCTCAATAGTCGGGACTTTACCGGTCTCGCTGCCTCAAGAAAACAAACGGTATTCCTCCGGCACATCGGTTGTTTGGTAATTTAGTCTCAATTTCCCGCAATTGCGAAAACATCAGGCGCGTGTCCTTCGCCGCGCTATAGCTGCCGGACGCCGCCAAGCCAAACCGAGCGAACCGATCCGTCCGACGAAAGCTGTATAAAGTCAGCCCTAACTCCGGAAACCAGGCTGCCGAACGCGTCCTGCCGTCCAATCGCGGCGGCAGGAAGGCTTGTCGCCATTCTCAGCGTCGTTTCCAATGACAGGCCCACCTGTTCCTGCAGGAAACGGATTGCAGCCGGCAATGTGATATCGGCACCCGCCAGGGTCCGGTCTTTCAGCGTCAGCCGTCCGCCCGCCCTCAAGATACGGCGCCCGCCCAGCGAGAATTCCGCCAGAGCGGTCCCGGCCACTGCCATCGCGTCGGTGACGAGGAAGATCGCCCCAGGTCCTTTCTTGGCGCGCAAGGCGATTTCAACCGCCGCCGGGTCCACATGAACACCGTCGGCAATCAACCCGGCGTGAAGCTGTCCGATATTGAGAGCGGCGCCAACCATGCCAGGGTCGCGGTGCGCCAGGGGGCTCATGGCGTTGTAAAGATGGGTCATGCAGGTGGCCCCCGCCTCCACGCATGCGTAAACCGCATCATAAGTCGCGTTGCTGTGCCCCAGACTGACGATCACACCCGCCTTCACCAGTTTCCGGATCTGGTCCGGGGTGACCGCCTCGGGTGCGACGGTCATCATCAGGGTCGGCAAGGTCCGGGCAGCCTGGAGGTAAATGTCGAGGTCCCGCGCCTCCATCGACCGGATCAGTCTGGAATCGTGCGCGCCTTTTCTGGCAGGATCCAGATGGGGACCCTCCAGGTGCAGGCCAGCGAAACCGGGAACCTTCTCCCGTGCGGCCTCACTTGCGATTTTGAGAACTCTCCGGGTGTTTTCCGGCGTGTCGGTAATCAGGGTCGGCAACAGCGCTGTGGTGCCCAAGCCGACATGGGCGCGACAGATCCGGGCGAGATCGTCAACGCTATCGATGTCGCCGAGCATCAGGCCGCCACCGCCGTTGACCTGAAGATCGATCAGGCCCGGCGACAGGATCCCGTCTCCCAGGTCGATCTGGTCGTAATCGCCGGGAACCTCCGCGCCGGGAACAAGCCCGGTTACGCGGCAGTCGTCCACCAGCAAAGCCACGCCTTCACGCAGGGTCGTGCCGTCGAAAATCGCGCTGGAAAAATAAGCCTTGCCTGTGGCCACCGGTCTGTTTCCTTTAGGCGGTCAGTGCGAACTGCAACTGGAAGCGATTCAGGAATGTCATGATCGACTGTTTTGACATCGGCGGTACCTATATCCGGCATGGACGTTTGAAGCCAGACGACACCATAGTTGAGGAAGCCCGCATCAAGACACCCGTCGGCGACTGGACGGCGTTCGTGGCAGCCGTCGCCTCCTGTCTGAAGGGCGCAGACAAGGCGCCGGTCTCGGTCTCTCTTGCCGGCGCCTATGACCGGCGCACCGGATTGGCGAAGGTTGCGAACATTCCTTCTCTTACCGGCCGCAAGGCGGAGGAAGACCTCGCAACCGCCCTCGGGCGCCCGGTGCGGATCACCAATGACGCGGACTGTTTCGCCCTCGCCGAAGCGCTCCAGGGGACGGGCCGCGGCAAGGCGAATGTTTTTGCGATCATTCTCGGCTCCGGCGTCGGCGGAGGACATGTCGTCGACGGCAAGCTCGTCACCGGTCATGGCGGGATTGCCGGCGAATGGGGCCACGGGCCGGTGATCGACCCGACGGCCGGCGGCACGATCGAGGGGATCCCGCCGTTTCCATGCGGCTGCGGCCTGGCCAATTGCGTCGACGCGGCCGGTTCAGCGCGCGGACTGAAGCGGATCCACACGCTCCTGTTTGACGAAGCGCTCTCCGCAAAGGCAATCACGACCGGCTGGGAGGACGGCGCGCAGAAGACCGGCCGAACAGTGGAAATTTACACCACGCTGCTGTCGCGTGCGCTTGCCATGGCCGTCAACCTCACCGGCGCCGATATCGTACCGGTCGGCGGCGGATTGTCGAACGAGGCCGCGCTGATCAAGCTGATCGACGAAAAGACCCGGGCGCTGACCCTTGCGGACTACACGGACCCGCTGGTTGTTCCCGGAGAACATGCCAGAGAGGGGGGGCTTGTGGGCGCCGGGATCGCCGGACGTCTTGCATTCGGCTGACGATTGCGCGAAAACCTGAACCTGACAGTCTTGTTTACTTGACACCGGAAAGGCCGACTTCATGCTGGGGATGACCCGTCGCGAGTTTCTGCTGGGAAGTGCCGTAACCGCTTCGGCCTTTGCCGGCGGCGGGTTTGCCGTGACACGGGCGAACGCGGCGGATCTGAGGCTGCCGGTCTCAGCCCTTGATCATTCCATTCTGCCCGACACCACAACCAAAGGCATGATGGGTTTCGGCACCGCCGGCCCGGCACCGATCCTGCGCATGCGGCAAGGGGAACGCTTTATCGTCGATGTCGTCAACGACCTTGACGAGGCAACCGTCGTTCACTGGCACGGCCTGCGGGTTGCCAACGAGATGGACGGCGTTCCCTATCTGACCCAGAGCCCGATCGAGCCCGGAGAGAGCTTCCGCTACACGCTGGTTCCACCGGATGCGGGAACCTTCTGGTACCATCCCCATTGCAACACCCTGGCGCAAATGGCGAAGGGACTGACCGGTGTACTCGTGGTCGAAGAGGCCGAGGATGCCGGGTTCGATCAGGATTTCGTGCTCAATGTCCGGGATTTCCGCCTCGGCGGCGACGGACAGTTCCTCAAACTGTTCAAACCGCGCAATGCGGCGCGTGGCGGGACGCTTGGAACCGTTTCCACGGTCAACTGGGAAATCGCGCCGACTTACGAGTTGCCCGCCGGCAGCCTTGTGCGCCTGCGACTGGCGGTCACCGACCTGACCCGTATCGGCACCTACAGCCTGACCGGCGCCAACGCTCAGGTCATCGCGCTCGATTCCAATCCCCTGCCGCAACCGATCGCACCCAAGAACCTGATCATCGCTCCGGGACAACGGGCGGATATTGCCCTCAGGGTTCCGGACACCGAAGGACAGACCGTTACCCTGAGCCTGCAAACGCAAAAAGGCCCAAAAACCCTTGCGACCTTCCGGCCGACCGGGCCGAGCGCCAATCGGGATCTGGCAGAACTGAAACCGCTCCGGCCCAATCCGGTGCCCGATGCCGATCTTGCCAATGCGGAAACCGTCGAGTTCGTGTTCGGATGGTCACCCCAGGGCGATGCGCCGCTGCCGAGCATCTGCGGTTCGCTCGGCTACACGTTCTGGTCAATCAACAGGGTCGCCTGGCAGGGCGATGTACCCAGTCCGATCGATCCGCTGGCCGTCCTGAAACAGGGCAAGTCCTATATCCTGCGCTTCAGAAACGAGTCACCGAACGCCCACCCGATCCATCTGCATGGACATTCTTTCCGGCTGCTGCGTTCCAACAAGCGGCCGCTGCCGCCGCTGGTGACCGATACGGTTCTTTTGCTGAAGGAAGAAACCCTGGAGGTCGCCCTGATTGCCGATAATCCGGGCAACTGGGGTTTCCATTGCCATGTCATCGAACATCAGAAAACGGGACTGACCGGATATATCCGCGTGGAGACCTGAGGCCACAGCCCCCCTTGCGGGCCTATCGAAGCTGTGCCCGGGATCCGACCAAAGGTCGTAACCTTTCCGTCGCCAGACAAATTCTTCGCAATTCTCCTCATCAAAGACGCCATATCTGCAGCTATTACCAATACCAAAACCGAAATTTGTTCAGAGAATATCAACGGCTTAGCGTTTAAATCGGGTCAAGGGCTGGAATGCCAGTCAGGGACTTGTCGAATGCAGGATAAAGACACACCGATCCCCGCGGAGAGCGAGGACCATCAGGAACTCGAAGTGCCGCGCGAACACAGGGCCAGAGTGCTGAAAAAGGCAAAGGTTCTGTTCAAGGAAGGTTTGCGCAGTGTCCCTTGCGTCGTCCGCAATATTTCACCCAATGGCGCTCGCCTTGAATTCGAACAGGCCTATCTGATCCCGAAGGAATTCGAGCTGCGTATCGAACTGGAAGGATTCGAGGTCACCTGTGAGCGGCGCTGGGAAGACGGCCTGGCTTGCGGTGTGCAGTTCGTGTCGGAAAAGCGGCCGATCAAGCTTGAACGCGCCCAGGTTCTGCGTCCCTCGGACCAGGCCCTGCCGAATTTCAGAAGGTCCTCCGATCTCGACGAATTGGCCTCGCGCTTTTCGGCGGCCAGCGGAAAGGAAGGCATTCCCGGATCGGTATCCCCTGTCCGCAATCGCGGAAAGACCTTCGGCAAGCGGTAACTGATCACTCGTCACCACAATGGCGAACCAAGGCCGTTGTTTTCAGGCCCGAAGACCGCGTGACGTCTCTCAACAACATGTCAGGAAGAGTGGCTGGGGTGGAAGGATTCGAACCTTCGCATGGCGGTACCAAAAACCGCTGCCTTACCGCTTGGCTACACCCCAAGAATGTGAGGCCGGTGTATAACGGGGCTTGAGCGCGAGTGCAAGACTTCGGCTGCCGTTTGAAAACCGGGTTTTTGAAAGTTTTCCCCAACGCGCTCCGCGATACCTTTTCCGGCAGACATTTTTCCTCAGACGGCAAAGCGCCCGCGACTTCGAGATGCGCGATCACACCCGGCCTTTTCCGTAAATTTCCGTCCGGTTTTAAGAGCTTATCGGCAACAAGGAATTTTTCTGCACCGCCCCGGCACAACCCCCTTGCGGGCACCGGCACACGGTGCTAATAGACGCTCCACACCGGCGGGGGAGACTTCGCCGTTCCCGTCAGGTTTCCTTTGCGAACCTGAAAATTTTGGATCGGAGTGTAGCGCAGCCTGGTAGCGCACCTCGTTCGGGACGAGGGGGTCGGAGGTTCGAATCCTCTCACTCCGACCATTTTTCTCTCAACTTTTCGGCGAATAACGCGTCCTCGGCTGAGCGGCGGACGGTCTCTTTGAGATGCAACGTTTTGGTCGGCGATTGGCCAGGGACATCCTTTCCGTTTCCCCTCCTATTCGGACGACCAGCCGCAAAACCGCGGTTTCGCGCCCCGATCAAACAACCGCGAACGTATAGACCGCACCTTTCGATGAAACCAAATCGTTCCCTGAACGTTAATTGGGTGGAGGTGTTGTTATGACGAACAAATCGCTGAAACTCTGCGCTGCGACCATCGCCGTCGCCCTCGGTATGACGGTGAGCGTGACCGCATCCCTGATTGCCGATGAAATGGTATCGAAAGACCACGCGGCAAAGGCGGTTGAGACCAATCGCGATGCAAAAGCCGATCTTCGCGTGAAACTCGATGACGTAAAGCGGATGGAGATCCGGTGCGTTTCCAGGGCACAGACGACCACATGTACGGGATGGCCCGTAGCGCAAAGGTTCCAGGTGAGCGGCCTTTAGAAACAAAGACAACCGATTGAAGAAAAAGCCCGTCTGCTTCCAGGCGGGTTTTTCTTTGTGCGGCTGCGGATGAAATGACCCTGCCGTTGGCAAGCAATGCCTGAAAAAAGAGCGGGCCGATCTGATCAGGATGGTTCGGACGGCTCCGCAATATTGGCGATTACCGTGCCGGCGATGAGAAGCGCGGGGACCGCGATGAAACCGCCCACCGGGCCCCAGAGCCAGATCCAGCCGGCCAGGGCCAGGAGCACCAGGAACGGGTTGAGGGTCATGGTCCGCCCCAGAACATGGGGCGTGACGATCTGGGCCTCGATCAGGTTCAGGGACAGATAGGCGAACGGCGGCAACAGGATGCCGGGCGCGGAATCGGCGGTGGCCAGGCCGACGCCGGTCAGCACCACGGCCATAACGGCGGGCCCGATATAGATCACGTAGTTCAGAACGCCCGCCATCAGGCCCCAAAGAAGGGGCGACGGCACGCCGAGCAAAAACATGACGATCGAGACGGCCAGCCCCAGCGCGACATTGACCGCAGTGATCGACAGCAGATAGCGCGACACCTTGTCTTCCACTTCCAGGAAGGTGCCAGCCACGCGCCGGCGCAGGCGCGGGGCGACGCAACGAGCCAGCACCGCGTCCCGGAAGTCGTTCCGGGTGGCGATGAAGAAATACATGCTGGCCAGAAACAGGACGACCTGGGCCAGCATGGTCGGGGCGAAGTAAACGACGCTTTCGACCGCCGACGTGTCGTCGACATTCACCTTCATCCCCGAATTCTGGCCCATGGCCTGGCGGATCTGCTCCTGCAGGCCGCCGACCGAGGCGAAGATGCCCTTCCAGCTGGTCAATTCCGATTGCAGCCGCGACCAGATCGCGGGCAGCCTGTCCATCCAGTCGGAAAGTGGGACCGCGAACCCGGTGGCGGCGATGGCGATCAGGGCCAGGAAGATCAGGACGGCGGCCAAGGCCGACACCCATGGCGGAATGCCGAACCGCTCGATCCGGTCGGCAAGCGGCCCGAACATCAGTCCGATGACAATGGCGAGCGCAACCGGCGCCAGGATGACCTGAGCATAGTCGAGCACGCCGACGACCACGATGGCACAGATCATGATGACCGATACTCGTGCAGCCGTGGCAAGCTGTGTTTCAAATTCGGAATTGGGCAAGTGCCGACGCGCCTCCGGTGGGATTTTCCGCATTTCGGAAAAACGCGCAAGCCGGGCGAAAGTTCCCTGAACAGCGCCGGTTCGGTGATTTTCGAAAGGGCGGACCGTTCAAAGGGGGATGACCATCCGCACGGTCATGCCGTTCGGTTGGAAGGCGCGGTCGATCGTGCCGCCGAGTTCGCCGCGGATATTGGCGTCGATCAGGCGGGATCCGAAGCCGGTTCCTTCCGGCGCGCTGATGGGCTGAGCCGAGGTCTCGACCCAGTCCAGCTGCAATCGTCTCGACTTGCCGGATCCGTTGATCTCCCAGTAGACGTGCAGGTCGCCTTCGTTGGTGGAAATACCGCCGTATTTCAGCGCATTGGTCGCCAGTTCATGGAATGCGAGGCCGAGCGCCTGGGTCGTGCGCTCATCGAGCAGGACCTGCGGACCGGTTATCTTGTCCTCGCTGGTGCTGCTGCCGAAGACCTGTTCCAGTTCCGTGTTGAGGAGTTCGCGCAGATCGGCCCGCTGCCAGTGGGAACGGGTCAGCATGTCCTGAGCGTTCGCCATGGAATTGAGGCGCGCGGAGAACGATTGGGTGAACTCGTCGATCGTTTCTGAATTGGCAGCCGTCTGCCGGGCGATTGCCAAAACGCGGGCGATCGAATTCTTGATCCGATGCTTCATCTCCTGAAGCATCAGGTCCTTTTCCTTGGACGTTTTCTCCGAAATCCTCCGCAACTCGTTTGCCGCCGCCACCGACTTTAACTGAGAGCGGCTCGCCATGGTAAGCGCGACCGCCAGAAGAAGCGAAACGCCGCCGATAACGATGGTATAGAAATGATGTGTCCTGGTCCGGAAGGCGGGCGTCGCGTGCACCTTGAAGGTCCATTGCCGCCCGGCAATGTCGGCGACCTTCTCCACCTCAAGTCCCTCATAGGCGCCGTCTTCCCGGTAATCGGCGGAACGGAACAGCAGATTGCCGGCTTCGCCCGATGTACCGTTTGTCGTCTCCTCGGACGCATCGGCCATCGTATCGGAGGTTTCGACGGTGACCGGAAGCTGCGGAGCGCGGTTCAGGGCGGCAAGATGCAGGTCGCCCGCCCGAAACGGAGCATAAACAAAGCCGTCGACCTTGTCGGAAGACGCGGCCTTGGAAAACGGAATGTAGACCAGAAACCCGGCCTGCTTGATCGACGTTATTTCCTGAACCAGCTCGACCGGCGCGCTGGCTGTCGGCTCTCCGTTCGCCAATGCGGCCTGCATGGCGTCCCGGCGGCGATCTTCGGAGAACATGTCGTAGCCGAGCGCAACCCGGTTGCGGGAGTCGGACGGCTCCAGCAACACGATCGGCGTACGGATATCCTGCGATGTGTCGGGCCAGATCTCCAGATCAAGTCCGTAGTTCCTTTGCAGGTCGCTTGCCGCCTCGCTTTCGTCGCCCTTGGCAATCAGGCGCGCGTAGCCGATACCGCGTATTCCCTCGAATTCCCCTTCGAGATCAAGACCGGTCACGAAGCGTTCGAAGGCGGCTCTTTCGGCATGTCCCGACTGAGCGCTTGAGGGATAGGCGCTGAAGAAGGAATGCGTCGATATCAGCAGCGTGATGTGCTGGCTCACACGTTCAACCACCCGGTCGACGGCATCGCTCGCCAGGTTCTCGAACCGAATACGGTCGGCCGTTTCCTCGGCATTATAAACGACAGTGGTCATGCCGGCGCCTATCAAGGCAACAACGACAAATACGACCGGCGGCAGATAGCGGATCAATTGGCGACTTTCTTGAATATAATGATCATCTTTACATGCATCATTTTCTCCTGCCAATAATTTTTGATGCCAAAATAATTAAATCCGAATTCCCTCATCGTTTGCCGGGAAAGATGGAACTTCTGCGCTGCTAAGGCGTTTCAAAAACAGGAGCACGCCTGTGTTCCTCCCAAAAGACAGGAGAAAGCCATGAATTGGAATCAGGTTGAAGGCAACTGGGAAAACGTCAAGGGCAAGGTCCAGGAGAAATGGGGCAAGCTCACCGGAGACGATCTCGATGTCATCGCCGGCAACCGCAAGCAGCTCGCCGGAAAAATCCAGGAGCGCTACGGAACGGCGCAGGAAGATGTCGAGCGTGAGATCGACGACTGGCTGACCCGTCACTAACCCTCCCGGATCCGTTCCATACGGACTGAAACGAAGAGACCCGCGCCTGCCTTTTAAAGGGCGGCGCGGGTCTCTTGATTCTCCGTCATCTCAATCGCCGAAACCTAAGCGGCAGCATCGACCATCTGATCGAAGAACAGGGCCTGACTGATCAGGGCTTTCACCATTTCCGGGTTGAACGGCTTGGTGATCAGGAACGTCGGCTCCGGACGTTCGCCGGTCAGAAGACGTTCGGGGAACGCGGTGATGAAGATGACCGGAATGTCGTTGGCCTGGAGAATGTCCTTGACCGCGTCGATGCCGGAACTGCCGTCTGCGAGCTGAATATCAGCCAGGACCATCTTCGGCTGGGTCCGGTTGAAGAGTTCGACAGCCTCCTTATGGGTCCGGGCAATGCCCGTCACCCGGTGGCCCAGTTCCTGGACGATATGCTCGATGTCCATCGCGATCAGCGGCTCGTCCTCGATGATCAGGATGTCGGTCGCGATCTGGCGGGAAATGCCTTCCACGGCCTCTTGCACAAAATCATCGATCCTGTCCGTGGAAACGGAGAGGATTTCCGCGGTTTCCGCATGGGAAAAGCCTTCGACCGACGTCAGGAGAAAAGCCTGGCGGGCCGGCGACGACAGTATGGCGAGGTTGGCGCTCGCCCGCTTTTCCCAGGCATAGGGCGACTCGCTCTCGGGAACATCGATTTGTGTGGAACCGTAGAGGGATGCAAACAGTTTATAGATGGAGACACGGTCGCTGCTGGTCTCCGGAAAGCTGCCGACATCCGCAATCAGCGTCTCGAGCGCGGCTGCGACATAGGCATCACCGGACTTTTGCGTTCCGGTAACCGCCCTGGCGTACCGACGCAGAAAAGGCAGATGTGGCGCAACGCGGGTAGAAAGTGACATATGTGGCTCCTTGCTTGCCCGGTTGGGCATTCAACAACAGGGAAACGAACGAGAAAAAGAAAAGTTCCATCCGTTTGAACTTTTTTTCTCCATGACCGATATTGATGGGCGATGTATTGGCCTGTCACAAAGGATTAGGCGTTTTCTCCATGAACGGATCGAAAAAACCGGCAGGCCGGCCATCACACGCCCGGATGACCTCGGGTTCCTTCCAGAAGGCCCAGGAAACAATTACGCTAAAACTGCGTGAATATTACGATGCCGTCGAGGACGAAGGGATTCCCGACCGGTTTCTCGATCTCCTGGAAAAGCTCGACGAAGCCGAGAAAAAAGCCGAAAAGGACGTCGGGGAAGCGGGTCGGGAATGACCGGCGCGGGCGACGGCGCCTTACCGGATTTCAAACGGGATCTGCTGGCACAGTTGCCGGCGTTGCGTGCCTTTGCCGTCTCCTTGTGCGGACGGCACGACCAGGCGGACGATCTCCTGCAGAACACCATCCTCAAGGCCTGGTCCAATCAGGAGAGCTTCACCCCCGGAACCAACATGAAAGCCTGGCTGTTCCGGATTCTTCGCAACGACTTCTACAGCGAATTGCGAATGCGTCGCCGGGAACTCCAGGACAGCGATGGAGAACACTCCGCTCAGCTCGCGGTGCATCCGGGTCAGCATGCCGCGCTCGATCTGAAGGATTTTGGCCGCGCGCTCGAAGCCCTTCCCTCCGACCACCGCGAAGCGATCATCCTCGTGGGCGCCTCCGGTTTTTCCTACGAGGAAGCCGCAACCATTTGCGGATGCGCGGTCGGCACCTTGAAGAGCCGGGTCAACCGGGCCCGCACCAGCTTGCGCGACCTCCTGTCCCTCGGGGAGGACGACGATTTCGGACCGGACACGACCTTTCATGCAGGCGGAACAGGAGCGAAGTCCGTTTGACGAAAGAAGGCGCGACGCCGGCAGATCCGGCGTCGCGCCCTGCTGAAGATTCCGGCCGGCCCTGAAGCCAGTCGTCATTCGGTTAGTCGGCGGAAATCGCCCGCAACATCCACAGCGCCTTTTCATGGAAGTCGAGACGCGCCGTCAGCATATCCTCGGTGACCGCATCGCCTGCATCGCCAGCCATTTTGGCGGCCTTGCGCATGGTCTTCACCGCGTCGCTGTGATCCGCGATCAGATCCTCGATCATGTCGATAGCCGAGGTGTTTTTCACTTCCGAAACCTGTGGCGCGAACGTGGCCGCATCGCCAAGCCGGACAGGAGCCAGGTGACCGAGCGCGCGGATACGTTCCGCGATGATATCGGTTGCGGCAAACAGCGCGTCGTAATGCTCCTCGGTCAGCTCGTGCAGCGACTTGAACAGCGGCCCGACCACATTCCAGTGGTAGAGATGGCTCTTGATCGTCAGCCGGTAGGTCCCTGCCAGAATTTCGGACAATTCGGCAGAGACCTTCGTGAGGTATTTGTCGTCCAGACCGATATCGAGTTTTTCGTCATGGGTCTGGACTTTGAGAACGTTGGAAACTCCGGACATGAGAAGTCACTCCTTGAATTGTTGAGTTCTATTCCTGGCTGCCGCTCCGCAGGACGGCGAGCAGGGCGAGGCCTCCGATCAGGGAAACAGCCAGGGCGCCTTTCGACCGCATCAGTGTCGGCAGGGCCGAAACGGCCGCTGCGGCGGCCAAGGCGCGCCCGCTGTCGTGGCGCTGCGCCCGGCGTCGCTCGATCCGCTCGATGATCGCGAGGATTGCAATGAGCATCGCGGCCACCGCAACCTGGATCGCGGCGATCAGAAAGGCGGCGTTGACGGCACCGACGCTTGCCGCGAGGTACAGCCCGCCGCCGATCAGCGCGGACGCATAGGCAGCTACCAGCAGAAGGCCCGCAAGCGCATAGAAAATCACGTTGCGTTTCGCCCGCCGGACAGCCCGCCTGACATCCGTGGACAGCACGGATGTCAGGAGAGGGAGCAACCGATACATGGCGTCAGCGCCGCGACGACCAGATGGCGGCGATCAGGAAGCCGACGCCGGCCGCGATACCGAGCGACTGCAGCGGCTTGTCGCGCACCCGTGTCGCGACTGCCTCTTCGAGCCCGGCAAGTTGCTCGCTCAGGCCGTCGAGGGTTTCCTGGGACGTTTTCGCAAGGTCTCTTCCGGCCTTGCTTGCGCGCATCTTGACCTCGCCGGTCTTGTCCGCACCGTAGCTGGTGATCGACTGGGCAAGGGCTGCAATGTCGCCGCGCAGGCGTTCGATGTTCTGTTCGATGGTTTCCGCGTCATTGGCGGCGCCGTCCGGATGGTTGGCTTCGGAAGCGGGTTTGGCTCTGTTAGCCATGGGAATACTCTCCTTGATTGCACATTGGAACAACGCGCCGGGGCCCGATTGGTTCCTCAATAAATTGAATTGGAAAGAGAGAACGCCGGCATCAACCGGCGTTCTCCTATCGGTCAGGGCGCGCGAATCCGGCCCTAGAACGGTCAGCGGTTAGCTGCGATCTGGCGTGCCGGTATATTCCGGCAGGGCCTCGAGCTGCTTCGCCGTGAAGTTGGTATAGATGCGCAGCTCGCCATCGGCATTCATCCGGATATCGAGCTTTTCAGCGTCCAGCGCGACCGGCTTTTCGCCGATGCCCAGGAAACCACCGACATCGATGATGTAGGACTTGACCATGCCGTCGTCGGTCACAACCACCTCACTGACTTCGCCAAGTTCCTCATCCTTGAGGCCGATGACCGGGGCGCCGACCAGACCATCCGCATTGGCGACCTTGGCCTGGGTCATGGCCTGACCTTCGTCAGCCTTCTTCGATACGGCCGCCATTTCCTTGATTTCGTCGGTCACGGTGTTGATGTCGAGACTGGTTGTCTCGTCCTCAACCTCGAACATCGAACGGTCGAAAGCCGGCGCGTTTTCCAGGTCTTCCCTGGTGGCGTTGGTGGTCAGCCAGCGGGTACCGTCTCGCTCAGCCCATGTGACGCGTTCGAAATCGACGGCAACATCCTTTTCGCCGATGCCGAGGAACCCGCCGACACCGACGACCACGGCTTCCGCTTCGCCGTTCGGCGACAGAACGAGGTCGTTAACGTCGCCGATGCTCTCGGCGTTTTCGCCGGTGCCGTTATAAAGCATCTTGCCGATCAGGGTCGTAGCCAGGATCTGGCTGTGGGAAGCGACAAAGTAACCGTCAATGCTTTCCATCGGCTTTGCGTCCGGGGACTTGGTAAACACGGAAACGCCGTTGCCGGTCGCGCCCATCTGGCTCTCGGACTTGGTCATGGTATCAGCCGCGAATGCACCGGTCGTCAGAACGGCGGCAAGAGCGGTCGTAGTAAGCAGCGTACGGATCATGATATGATCTCCCGATTGTCAGATTGGCATATTGGGCGCGCCGTGCAGGAGGTCTGGTAAACGGCCTGCATGGCGTGGCCCGGTGACACAAGAACAACCGGTGCACCCGCAAATAGTTCCGGTTAAAAATTTTGTTTTTCAGAATTTCAGCCAAAGTATGAACCGGGGACTCTAAAGCGTTCAGCCCGCATGTCCGCGTGTCAGCACCAACGAAATTGTCTTTCATCAGGCATCTAATTCAAAAAAATTCGAAGCGGATCGAACCAAATCCGATCGGCGGCGTTGATCATGGGACAGCGCCTGTTGCGCTGACACCCTGGAAGCCGGCCTTGCCTTGAACAGAAGACGTTCGGCTTCCGTACGTGGAACCCGTCGTCCCGCCCCGTCCGGGCTTTTGCCCTGCGATCCGGGATGATGCTGAAAGGAGTGAGAACATGTTCGGTTGGGCCATTACCTTCCTGATCGTCGCCCTGATTGCCGCAGTCCTGGGCTTCGGCGGCATTGCCGGAACCGCGGTGAGTCTCGCAAAGTTGGTCTTCTTCGTGGCGATCATCCTCTTCGCGATCTCGCTGGTCTACGGCCTGATTACCGGCCGCCGTCCGCCGGTTTCCTGATCCCGATGCGTTGAGTTTCCCTCCTTCCTGAAACCGACGCCAAAAAAGCCGCAGCGCCCCCCGCGCTGCGGCGTTTTTCTTGCTTGGAGCAATCCGGGACGCCGGGAAAGGCTCCACATCCGGCTGTCAGGGATTGGGGATTTCTAGCCGCGTGACCATGTCTTCGTTCACACAGGTTGCCGCCAGCTGGCCGAGATAGGCCCGCACCAGGCGCGACCGCAACATCGTATTGCCATCCGCCTCGTCCAGGACGGCTTCGTCAGCGTCGCCGCCTGAAATCCGGATGAGAATGGATTTTCCCCCACCGATATGAATGTCGATCGCCTCCCCGGGCTGCAGTCGGTCGAACCGGTGCGGCAGCAATTCGGCCAGGATGAAGGAGAGCGGGATGGCGCGGTCCAGGTCGATGGTCGTTTCCGAATCCCCGTCCACGTGGATCCGCACCGCATTTCTCGATACCATCGCCGGCTCGCGCAGGGTCTCCACCACTTCCCGCACCAGCGCCTCTACGGCAACGCCCGTTCCTTCGTTCGTGGCGTAGGAAATGCGGTATGCGGCCGAGATCGACAACACCCTCTCCAGCGCAACACGCAAGACGGCCTGTTCATGCGGGAGGGGCGCATCCCGCCGCTGCATGGCGAGCAGGCTGGCGATCATCTGCAGGGTGTTCTTGATGCGATGGTGCAGCTCACGGGTCAGACGCTGCTGTTCTGCGAGCGAAGCTTCCAGATCATGCGTCCTGTGATCGATCTGGTCGGCCATCATGTCGAAGGTCAGACCGAGGATGTTGATCTCCGGCGGCGCTTTTTCGAGCGGCCCGACACGCGCACTCGTTTCACCGGAACCATATCTGCGGAAAGTCACGTAAATATGCCTCAGATAGCGGAGCAGGAACCGCTGGATACCGAAACGCAGAACAACGAAGACGACGGCGAGCAGAATGAGTGGCGGCAGAAGAGCCTTGGCGATGCTGAGCCAGGGTTCGAGTAACCTCTCCGTGGGCCGCGTTCCGGTCAGCACCCGGAAATTTGCACCGGGCAGTGTCACAGCTGCGATCAGCCAGTTCCCGTCCTTTTCGAAAAATGCCTGATTGGGATGGCTTTCGAGATCCAGACCGCGAACGAATTCGAGGAAAGCCTCTTTTTCCTGAATGTCAACGGTATGCGAGGCAATGATCTTGCCGTCTTCGTCGAGCAGGGCGAAACCGATGTCACTGGAAACGGTCGCCGCGATCGGCGCACTCAGCAGGGCTTCGGGTGTCAGGCCTATCTCGACACGGATGCCGGTTGCCTTGTTGCTGCGCGATACAGGGAGGACGGAATCACTCCGGTTTTGGCCGCTGCCTTGCTGCTTCAGCACCGGCACGTTGCGGCGCAACGCCACCGAGCACAGAGGCCGGTCGCCGGCCGAGACGCTCAATTCGATCGAAGGGCGCAGCTCCTGATGCACCTCTTCAAAAAGGGCAATGCAGTCTCTGAAGGCGGACTCGGGGCGAGCGGCCAGAGCCGCGGCGTAGCCTTCGGTCCGTGCCATGATCTTCGCGCTCGACTGGCCGATCAGACGGGCGTAATCGATGAATTGGGAAGGTTCTTCGGCCGCCCTTCGCAAATGGTCGGAATAGGAAAACAGAAACGCCAAAGCGGCGAGCGGCACGAGTGCCGCCGCCACATAACCGAAGAGCCGACGATCGAGCCGGGTGCTCGTCGGAGGGAGCTTAGTCCATGGCACTTAACTTGACCGCTGGTAATGAGGACGACGTCAGGGCTGCATTAACGGTGTGGTCGGGACCGAACTCGTCCGCGGAAGTCACTCCGAGGATCTCCGACAGCCTGTTTCTGGCACGGTTCACCCGGCTTTTCATCGTACCGATCGCGCAGTCACAGATTTCAGCGGCTTCCTCATAGGAAAAGCCGGAGGCACAGACCAGGACCACCGCTTCACGCTGGTCTTCCGGCAGTTCGTCGAGCGCCATGCGGAAATCCTCGAAATCGAGATGACCCATCTGGGCCGGATGTACGGCCAGAGCATTCGAATACTGACCGTCCACATCCTGAACCTCTCGCTTTCCTTTCCGGTAGGCCGAATAGAAGGTGTTGCGCAGGATCGTGAACAGCCAGGCCTTCATGTTGGTACCCTGCTTGAAGGACCCTATGTTACCCCAGGCCTTCATCAGAGCTTCCTGGACCAGATCGTCGGCGCGGTCGCCGACACCTACCAAAGAGGCCGCAAAGGCGCGCAGGCTTGGAATGCAAGCCACAACCTCGTCGCGAATCTCCACTGACATGGTGGCCATTAGCCTTGCTCCTGTCCATTTTGGGAAGCGCTTTGTGCATCCAACTGTCGCAGCAGGTTTTCAAAACGGTCCGGTACGGGCTCGGTTAGAACCCGATCATAGTAAGCCTTCAGCCGGCTGCCGATGTGGGAATGCACTTCGTCATCGGTGCTTTTTCGCTTTCCCGTCCGGACATCTGTCTCGGTCATATCAGCCATTGTTGGCGTTTCCTTTTTCTACAGCGCGTCATGTGGCCGGCTCTTCTCTCCTGCGCCGGCATTCGTATTCAGATCGATGGGGCCTCATACGTCCGGTACTCCCGCCTGGTCTGCTTCACCGATTGAGGATCAGATTTCGAAGCGCGTAAAACCGGTCTTGCGAAGCTGTTTGCTATCGTCAAAACGCAGCAGAATGGATTTGGTTCCATCGAATTGACGATTTTTTTCACGATCATGGGCCTGTGTCCGGAGGCCCGTTGCGGATCCGGACGGCGCCCGGGCATTTCCTCGGCGCCGTCCGGCTTTTTCATCCGTTGATATTTTTCATCCGTTGATATCGAACGAAGGAGGGCCGTATCAGGCGAGGGACGGCTTTGACGGGCCGGCAAACAGCCACAGCAGGAAGCCCAGGATCGGCAGCACCAGGATCAGCACAACCCACAACACTTTGCTCCCGGTCGAAGATCCGGAGCCGACGATTTTCACGATGGCGTAAACATCGAGAATGAGAACCACGAGGCCCAGAAGGCCACCAAACTCAACACCCATGTTCCAATTCCTTTCGGCTGGTTGCTGATAAAGGTGCCGGCAGAACCGGCGTTCGCATCATCAACGCGCGATTGCTGAATTGGTTCCTTGATGGGCCAAAGAATGCTGCGACAGGTCTAGGGTACGGAACCATTTGATCCGATGACCGTTACCTATGGAAACAAGCCCAAAGGAGCCATTCATGCCGAATCTGTCAAACGTTTCCTATGATGAGATCCTGAAGGACCCGCGCGCTCATTTCACCACACCGGCAGACGTTCTGGACGCGCTGGAGTTGACGAAGTACGATCGCCTCATTCTGCTGCGCCGCTGGGAACAGGACGAACGCGCCCTTGTCCGTGCGGGTTCGGAAGCACCCATGACCGGTGGGGAACAGACCATGTTGGACGACGTACAAAAGGCAATTCGACACCTGGAAGCCAATGTCTCGGGAACCTGACGTGCGACCGGGTGAGCCCGTTCCGAACGGAAAACCCCGCGGATCCGGGGCAATGAGCGACGAAGTCAGGCTCAGCCACCAGGAAATGGAAATTGCCGACGAATTCGAGGACGTCCCGACGTCGGTCATTTTCGAGGTTATCCGGCGCGAGGGCGAGCATGAACTCGCCCGCCCCATCAGCGCCCTGTGGTGGTCCGGTATCGCTGCCGGACTTGCGATCAGCACATCGGTTCTGAGCAAGGGGTTCCTGGTCGCGGTTCTGCCGCACGCAGACTGGACGCCCGCCATTTCAAATCTGGGATACACGGTCGGATTTCTGATCGTGATCCTCGGGCGCATGCAGCTTTTTACCGAGAACACGATCACCCCGATCCTGCCGCTGTTTCTGAACCCGTCCATCGAATCGCTGGCCCGGATCGGCAGGCTCTGGGGCACGGTCTTTGCGGCAAACCTTGTGGGGTGTGCCGCTGCGGCTGCCGTGCTGGCCTTCGCCGGCATCATACCGGATGCCCAGTTCGAGGGGATCCTCGAAGTGTCGCGCCATTATGCAAAGGCGGATGCGCTGAACCACTTTCTATGGGGAATTCCCGCAGGGTTTCTCATTGCGGCCCTGGTCTGGATCCTTCCCCGTATGGAAAGCGCCGGGGAAGTGTTGATCATCATCATCGTGACTTATGTCATCGGTGTCGGCGGCATGTCCCACGTGGTGGCCGGATCAACCGAACTCTTCATACTTGTCGCCCATGGCGAAATCGGCTTGAGGCCCGCGGTCTTCGGCGGCATTCTTCCGGCCTTGGCCGGAAACGTGGTCGGCGGAACCGGGATCTTCGCGGCTCTTACCTATGCCCAGGTCAGAGAAGAGATCTAGGGTATGAACTCAGGGTACGGCACCGGTTTTGCCGCCTGTCCCGGAATGGTGCTATTGTGCATGGCAAAATGGAGCTTCATCCGGTCGTGACACAACATCAAAACAACCATCCATGGCGCGTTGGCGTCCTGTTTTCCAAAAGCGGCGTGACGGAGATTACCGAGACGGAGCATTTGCGGGGCACCCTGCTGGCGATCGAGGAGATCAATGCTGCCGGCGGCGTCGAAGGCCGTCCCATCGAACCCGTGATCTACGACCCGCATGCGGACAGCGCCACATACCGTCGCATGGCCCGGGATCTACTGGCGGAAGAGGAAGTCAACGTCATTTTCGGCTGCTCCATGTCCGCCAGCCGCAAGGCCGTTTTGCCGATCATCGAACGCCACAACGGCCTTCTCTTCTACCCATCCATGTATGAAGGCTTCGAGTATTCCGAGAACGTGCTCTACACCGGGGCGACCCTCAATCAGAACACGTTCGCACTTGCCGACTACCTGCTGCAAACCCACGGCAAGAAGATCTGTTTCGTCGGATCGGACTATATCTACCCGCACGAATCCAACCGGGTGATGCGCGACCTGATCGAGGCCAAGGGCGGCGAGGTCATCTCTGAAAGCTATTTACCGCTCGACGCCGACCCCAGAAGCCTATCCGACCTGGTGGAGGATATCCGACGGGTAGAACCGGACGCCGTGTTCTCAACCATGATCGGACGCACCGCCCGCGACTTCTATACCCTTTACGATGCCGCAGGCTTCGACCGGCACCGCCATCCCATCGCCAGCCTGACCATGGCGGAAACGGAAATCGGGGTAATCGGCGCAGACAAATGCGATGGCCATATCCTTGCGGCGACCTACTTCCACACACTCCAGGACGCGCCCAACAAACGTTTCGTCTCGGCCTACAGGCAGCACTTCGGCCCCGACGCAACGACCAGCATCTGGTCCCAGCCGGCCTATATCCAGGTGCAGCTTTTCGCCAAGGCCTTAGCGCGCACCGGCACGACAGATCCTGCCAAGATCGCCAAGGCGGTGTTGAGCGAAAAACTAGTCGGCCCCGGCGATACCGTCTCTTTCGATGCGGAAACCCGCCATGTCTTTCTGACGCCACGGCTCGGCGTTGCCCGTAAAGACGGCCTGTTCGACATCGAGTGGCAGGCGTCCAGCCCTGTGCGCCCGGATCCCTATCTCGTCATGACCCGCTTTGAAGAAACCTGGATGAGCGCGTGATGAAGAAAGGCGGAGCCCAAAGAATACTGGCCGACCTGCGCAGCGCCCGCGCCCTTGTCATCCATACGCCAGACGAGGATCGCCAGACACTGGTCGATCATCTCAAGCGCCTCGGTTGCACCGTAAGTGCCGTCTGGCCCCTGCCCGCGGCACTGCCTCCGGATGTGGATACGATTTTCATTCAGGTCGAGGACATTCCCTTCGAACAAATTGCGACAGTTCTTGACGGGCGCGATCCGGCGATCATCGCAATTGTGACTTACGAGAGCCCGACGTCGCTGAAGGCCATCGTCGACCTGAACGCCCACGGTGTCCTGAGCAAGCCGCTGCGGCTTGCCGGTGTTCTCAACCAATTTGCCCTGGCCCGATACCGGCACGGGTTTGAAAAACGCCTGACAGCGAAAGTGAGCAAACTGGAGGAAACCCTGAAAGGTCGACGTCTGGTCGACAAGGCGGTCAAACTTCTGATGCGGATGAACGAACTGGATGAAGACATCGCCTATCAGCGCCTGCGCGATCAGGCCACGGCTCGTCGACTACCCATGACGCAGGTCGCCCAAACGATTGTTTCCGCTCATGAAATATTGGATGGCAGCAATTTGACACTCAGCTATACGCCTCAAAAATAGGCCTCTTTGACCAAATATTAGACGCTGACATTTTTTGCCTTGACGATAGGCAGCACGCTGTGTGAGCCTCCTCTCCAGAGCTGGAAAGCTCGTGCGGCAGGGGTGCCGCTTCCACATCACGGCTAGGTACAGCCCTTGGTTTTCGGATTAACGTCCGAACCAGGGGCTTTTTGCGTTTTGGAGACTGTTTTGAAAGTACAGCGGGAGCCCTTCAAGCTCGCTTGCATCCAGTTCGAACCCGCCATCGGGCGTATCGAAGACAATTTGCAGGCAATGGAAAAGCACACGCGGGAAGCCTGCGCGGCCGGGGCCTCGGTTGTCGTCCTCCCGGAGCTGGCGGACAGCGGCTATGTCTTTGCAGACCGGCAGGAGCTCGCCTCTCTCGCCCAGCCGATCCCCGAAGGGCGCTCGGCGCAGGTCCTTATCGAACTCGCAAAAGAACTCGGCATTTATATCGTCTCGGGGCTGGCAGAAAAGGAGGGAGACGCCTTCTACAATTCGGCGATCTTCTGCGGACCGGACGGATATATCGGCCGCTATCGCAAGCTGCATCTGTGGGACATGGAAAATCCGCTGTTCGATCCCGGCAATCTCGGCCTGCCGGTGTTCGACACCGCGCTCGGCAAGATCGGACTTGCGATCTGCTACGATGGCTGGTTCCCCGAGCTCTTCCGTTCGCTGGCGCTTGCCGGCGCAGAACTGGTGTGCATTCCGACCAACTGGGTGCCCATGCCGGCGCAGCCGGACGGCACCGAGGCCATGTCGAACACCCTGCACAGAGCGGCGGCCCATTCGAACGGCATCTTCATTGCCTGCGCGGATCGCGTGGGCATCGAGCGGGGCCAGCCGTTCATCGGCCAGAGCCTCATCATCGGCCCCAAAGGCTGGGCGCTCGCGGGTCCGGCCTCCAAGGACCGGGAGGAAACTCTGATCGCCGAGATCGATCTCTCGAAAATCCAGACCAGCCGGGCTCTGAATGAACACAACAACATCGTCGGCGACCGGCGTCCGGACGTCTACGGCGACCCGATAATCGGCAAATAAACGCCGCCTTCCAGTAAACGAAAGGAAACAGCATGAAACTGATCAAGACATTGGCAACGGCAACGGCCCTGGTGGCCCTTGCCACAGTGGCACAGGCCCAGGATGGCGACCCGATCAAGATCGGCGTGCCCGTCGGCCTCTCCGGCGCAAACTCCGTGGTGGCGCCCTCGGTCGTCCAGGCCGCCGAACTCGCCGTGGAGGAAATCAACGCGACGGGCGGCATCCTCGGCCGGCCGGTCGCCCTGGAAATCGCCGATGACGCCTCGGGTGCCGCAGGCGCCCAGAAAGCGTTCGACTCGCTGGTCTACCAGCACGAGGTCGACGTGATCATCTCCATGGAAACCAGTGCGGCCCGCAACGCCGGCCTGCCCATCGTCACCCGGGGCGGCGTGCCTTACATCTATACCTCCTTCTATGAAGGCCGGTCCTGCAGCCCCTACCTCTATGTGAATGCTTGGGTGCCGGAACAGCAGGTTCCGCCGGTTGTCGACCAGTTCATGACCAAGGACGGAGCAAAGAACTTCTTCCTGGTCGGCAGCGACTACGCCTTCGGCCGCGGCATGCTCGAGTTTGCCCGCAAATACATCGAGGAAAAGGGCGGCAAGGTCGTCGGCGAGGAATACCTGCCCATGGATGGCAGTGACTGGACCGCGATCATTTCCAACCTGAAGAGCTCGGGTGCGGACGCGCTGATCACTTCTACTGCCGGCGGTGCGCCGAACGTGACGCTGACCAAGCAGCTGCGCGGCGCAGGTGTCGATCTTCCCTACGGCAACCTTGCCGTTGATGAAGGCACGGCCAAGACCATGGGCGCCGATGCCACCGGCATCTACATTTCCGCCTCCTATGTCACCGGCATCGACAGCCCGGAAAACAAGGCGTTCCTGGAGGCCATGAAGGCAAAATTCGGCGAAGACCTGCGGACCCCGAACGACCTGTCCGTACCGGAATATGAAGGTGTCTACCTCTACAAGGCCGCCGTCGAAAAGGCGGGCTCCACCGATCCGGACGCCGTTCTGGCCGCATTGGGCGAAGTGTCCTTTACCGGCCCGCGCGGAACGATCACCATGAACAAGCAGCATCACGCGCCGCTCAACATGTATCTCGGCCAGGTCCAGGCGGACGGGTCTGTTTCCGTGGTCAACACCTTCGAAAACGTCGACCCGGGCGAACAGTGCCCGAACCTCTAAACCGATAACACCGGCGGGAGACGGGTATCCTGTCTCCCGCCGCCCCAACCGGAGAACGGCGTCATGCTGATACTGGACATCGTCACCACCGCGGCCGTGCTATTCATCGTTTCCGCCGGTCTCCTCGCGATTTTCGGCGTGTTGAAGATCATCAACTTCGCTCATGGCGCCTGGCTGACCATCGGCGCCTATTGCGCCGTCGTAACTGCGGGCCTCGGGCTCAATCCGTGGTTCGCTCTCCCGCTTGCCTTCGTCGTCGGTGGTTTTCTCGGGGGTATCACCGAGCATTTCATCGTCCGCCCCCTTTACCAGAGGCCGCTCGATGCCATCCTGGCGACCTGGGGCCTTGGCATCGTGATCGGACAGCTGATCACGCTCTGGTTCGGGCGGGACGTACAGTTCACCCCCGGCCTTGTGGGTGGAACGGTCGATATCTTCGGTATCAGCTACTCCCTCTACCGGCTGTTCGCCCTTGGCGCCGCCATCGTCATCGGCCTCGGCTTCGCCTTTCTGCTGGAAGGCACCCGGCTCGGCCTTACGGCGCAGGCCGTCATCATGAATGAAATGCTCGCCAAGGGTCTCGGCATCGATACGGACAAGGTTCGGCTGGCAACCTTCATCATCGGCACCGGACTGGCGGCACTCGCCGGTGTGCTGCTGACCCCGCTGACGAGCGTCGATCCCACGATGGGGGTCGCCTGGCTGATCGGCGCCTTCATGCTGGTCATGGTCGCCGGGTCGTCCTTTGGAGCGCTCGCTGTCGCCTGTCTCGTTTTCGGCGGTGCCCAGGTCATCGTGAGCACCTACATCAGCCCTATTCTCGGCGGCATCACCGTTGCGGTTCTGTCCGCACTGGTGCTGCGCATCAGTCCGAAAGGTTTCGCCCGTGCCTGACGCAAACACCGTTGCCGCCCCGCGCCTGCGCCGCCCTCTGGTGATCCGCAGCTACCTTCTCGCCGGCCTGGCAATCGTTGCCTTTCTTCTGGTGGTTTTCGGACCGATGTTTCTGGACCGCTTCAGCCTGAACGTCCTGACGCGCTCCATGATCTACGCCCTCCTGGCCATCACGGTCGATCTCCTGTGGGGCTACACCGGCATCCTCACCTTCGGACAGGCGGCGTTCTTCGGCGTCGGCGCCTATGCCTCGGCCATGGTCCTGTCCCATATCGGCGGATCCCCTGCCCTGATCGCCCTTTCCTTCGCACTGGCCATCGTTGTTCCGGTCCTGCTCGGACTGCTGGTGGGCTGGTTGTCGTTCTATTACGGCTCGACACCGCTCTATGCGACAGTGATCTCGCTGGTTGTCCCCATCGTCATCACGCAATTGGTTTATTCCGGCGGGACTTGGACCGGGTCGAGCAGCGGCCTCGTCGGCTATTGGGGACTTCCCTTCGGACTTTCCGGCTTCTTCCGGCTCAGTGGACTGTGTCTTGTGGCGGCCGCCGTTGCCGCCTGGATTTTCGTGCGCTCCGATGCGGGCAAGATCCTCATCGCCATTCGCGACAACGACACCCGCTGCGCCTATTTGGGCCTGAACACCCAGAAGATCCGCATCCTGCTGACAGCCGCGCTGGCGGGCGTCGCCGGTCTTGCCGGTTTCCTGTTCGCCAACGCTTCCGGCGTCGTGGCGCCCGAGAACACCGGTTTCGTCTTCGGCACAGAACTCGTGGTCTGGACCGCGCTCGGCGGACGGGGAACGATCATCGGCCCCATCATTGGAACCGTCGGCATCGACTTCCTCAGCGCCAATCTGTCCGGTCAGCTGCCGTTCCTGTACCAGTTGGTCATCGGCGCCCTCTTCGTCGTGATGATCATTTTCCTGCCCAACGGGCTTGCCGCCATCGCAACGGCTGCCTTTTCCCGCATGCGGGGAGGCGAGGACGATCATTCGGACGCCCCTCAACTGAAGGCGCTTCCGGGCACCAGTCTCAAGACCGATACCTCCGGAGCGCCACCGCTTCTGAAAATCGAAGGTCTGAAGAAGTCCTACGGCAGCCAGGTGGTTCTGCAGGGAATCGACGTCGAAATCCGCCCTGGCGAACTGGTGAGCCTCGTCGGTCCGAACGGGGCCGGCAAGACAACGCTGATGCGGTGTCTCAGCGATGGCCGGGAGCCGATCGAGGGACATATTTCAGTGGCCGGACAGGAAATTGCAGGTCTTGTTCCCAACCGGATCGTCGCGCTCGGCGTTGGGCGCAAGTTCCAGGTGGCCAGCGTGTTCGACAGCCTGACCGTGGCGGAATGCCTGCGCATGGCACGCGCCTCGCTGGATCGCCTGAACTGGCACGGTCGCTCTCCGGACCTCGCCCTGCCGCAACCTGCAGTGGAAATCCTGTCCCTGACCGGCCTGTCCTCCCTCATGGGTCAAAAAGTGTCGCTGCTGTCGCACGGCCAGAAGCAGGCGCTTGAACTGGCCATGGTGGTTGCTCTTGAACCCAGGCTCATTCTCCTCGACGAGCCGACGGCCGGGCTGACCAAGACCGAGCGCACAACCATCGGCACTGTCCTGCAGCGGCTGACGGGCGACCTGGGGCTTGCGGCGATCCTGGTGGAACATGACCTGGAATTCGTCCGCGACATCTCCAGCCGCATCGTCGTCCTGCACCAGGGCAAGCTGGTCCTCGACGGCAGCGTGGAAGACGTGGTCCATTCGCAGACCGTGAAGGAAATCTATTCGGGAGGCGGGCATGACTGAGGCTTCTGCATCATTCAAAACCTCACCGATGACGGAAACGAAACTGGAGCTCAAGGGCCTCTCGAGCGGGTACGGCGCCATCGACGTCCTGCAGGATGTTTCCTTCTCCATCCGCTCCGCCGAGATATTCGCCCTGATGGGCAAGAACGGCATGGGCAAGACGACCCTCCTGAAGACGATCCTCGGACTGGTTCCGACCCGTCGGGGAAGTATCGAGCTTGATGGGGTGCCGGTCACCGGTATCGGACCCGCGCGTCTCATTGCCGGCGGCATCGGGTATGCGCCGCAGGAGCAGCCGCTGTTTCAGGATCTCAGCATTCGCGACAATCTGCGTCTGGCGCTGAAGTCGGACCGGGACATGAAGGACGGCTTCGAGCGGGCCTTTTCCTATTTCCCGTTCCTGGCGGAACGACGAAACCAGAAAGCGGGAACCCTGTCGGGCGGCGAACAGAAGATGTTCATCCTCGCCCGGGCTCTGATGCTGCGGCCAAGCCTGCTTCTGATCGATGAAATCTCCGAAGGGCTGCAGCCGAGCGTCGTTCAACGCATCTCGTCTGCCCTGAAGCAGGAACGGGACGAGCAAGGCACCACAATCCTGCTGGTGGAGCAGAACCTCGATTTTGCCCTCGGGCTGGCGGACCATTGGGCCGTCCTCAAACGCGGCAGCATCGACGATGCGGGCGCGATCGAGGACGGAACGCGGGCGCGGATCCTCGAACATCTGAAGATCTGAACCGGTGCGGAACGGAGCCGTTTCGCGCCGGTATCAGAACCGTTTTGGCCTTTCCCGTCCGGACAGGCGTTAGATGCCCGAAAACCCGGCGCGGGCCGTCCAGTAGTCCCAGGCGCGTGCCAGCGGCATGTCGCTCAGGAGCATCGACCCCGCCTTTTCGATTTCGCCGGGCGCCAGGTATTTCGGCTCACCGAGCGGCAAGGTCTTGAGGATCAGCTCGGCATTATCCTTCATATAGATGGAGATCATGCAGATCGCCTTGAGGTCGGGAGCGGCACAGATGGCGCCGTGTCCGCGCAGCAGGGCCGCGCGGCCGTTTCCAAGCGTCTTGGCCAGGGAATGGCCCATATCCAGGCTGTCGACCAGCATGTTGGTGTCGCCGAATTCCGGCTGGCTGTCCCATACCGGAATGTCCGTACCCATGACCGAAGCCATGTGGAACACCGGGCGGAGCGGCGTATCGGTGACGGAGAACGGAATGACCGAGCGCGCATGGTGATGAGAGACGGAATTGACGTCGGGCCGCGCCATATAGATCGCGCCGTGGATGAAGCGCTCGGCGTAGGGACGACGGTTGTCGTCGGAGACCAGGGTTCCGTCGAGTTCGAACTCCATGATGTCGTCGCGGGTGACCACCTCGGGGCTGCGCGAACGCGACAGCAGGAAACGGTCCGGGTTGGTGGGATGGCGCACACTGACGTGGCCGAAATCGTCGATGACGTCCTCACGCGCGAGAATGCGGTTGGCCAGAACGAGGTCGCGGATCGCGTTCTCGACAAGTCTCTGATCGGTCATGTTTCCTCCTTGGGTATTTGGCATTGGGGTCAGGCACCTGCGGCAATCAGGACGACGCCGCCGGTCGCAAGGGCCATTGCGGCCAGAATCGGCCTGGATGGCAGGGTTTCCGTTTTGAAAACCAGAACGGCGAGAGCGGCCGACAGATAAACTTCGACCGAATTGATGAAGGCGACGCGGCTTACATCCGTACGTAAAAAGGCCGCGAACTGGGAAATCTGGCCGACCGACATGCAGAAAGCGGCCAGAAGCTGCCAGGGATCCGGCCTCGAAAAGGACCGCCACACCAGCAGCCGGAAGCGATTGCTCACAATGCATCCGCCGGCATAATGCAGCAATGCGACGAGCGACCCGACGAGGGCGCCGAAGAATGGGTTGGGAACGTCTTCGAGACCCAATTTCCGGGCGATGAAGCTGGCGGCATATAGGGCTGCCGACAGGATACCGAAAGCCAGTCCGCGCGAAATACCCGCACTGTCGAGACCGGCATCGGCAGAGGAACTGATGGCCCGGCGATTTTCCATATAGAGGAAGACAAAACTTGCTGCGATCAAGCCCATGCCAGCCCCGGCCCATGTGGAAATCCCTTCGCCCAGAATCACCCAGGCCAGCAACAGCGCCAGAAAAGGCATCAGCCGGCGCGTCGTCGACGCCCGAACCACACCTGCATATTCGATCGACTTGAACAGGGTCGTCCGGCCGCCAATCGTCGCCAGCAGTCCGGAAATGGCGAACCAGCCGGCAGCTATCCACAGCGGACCCTGATTTCCTGCCGGGCCGAACGACTGGTCAGACACCGACCAGGCGACTACGGACAGTGCGGCGGTCATCACCGCCGACAGAAAGACGCCGCTTTCGCCACTGCCCGACCGGGCACCCCGGGCGATGGCGACGCTGGCGAAACTGAAAGCCAGCGCAGAAAAAAGAGCGAGGATTTCTCCGGTCAAGGGCAGACAACCGACGTTAGGCAACCCGCTATCTTCATGTCACTCCCCGAAGCCGGTTCGATCGGCGAAAACCCGGCTTGCTTGCCTTCGGCAACCGCAGGGTCTGCCCTCTCCATTTATCATTAGAATACTAAGGAAAATTTCACTAACCCAGTTTCCCCCTCGTGTCGAGGGTTTCAACAGCCCTTGTTTCAAACGAAAATATCGAATTGACAACGGCCTTTCACAGGCCATATGGTTATTAGATTAGCAATCTAAACATTGCTTAATTGGGAGGAAATCAATGCGATCTTCATTTGCACGCGGCCTGGCGGCCGCGACAATGCTCGTGCTCGGCGCCACATCTGCAGCGACGGCACAGACCTATAACCTTACGCTTTGCGGTGCGAGCCCGGGCGGCCTGTGGAGCCTTCTCGGCGCCGGCATCGATGCCGCGGTCAAGAAGTCGTTCCCCGGCTCCACCATCACCTATCAGACGTCCGGCGGCGGACTGGCCAATGTCGCCCTTCTCGACCAGAAGAAGTGCGACCTGGCGATCATCCACGACGCGGAAGCCAAGGCCGCCATCACCGGCCGTCCGCCGTTCAAGGCGCCGATCGACAGCATGTCGACAATCGCGCAGCTCTACACCTGGGCGCCGATGCAGGTGATCGTCAATGCCGGCTACGCCAAGGAACACGGGCTGACGAAGCTCGAGGACATCGCCACGCAAAAGCTGCCCGCGCAGATCGTGCTCAACCGTCGCGGCAACATCGTGAGCGCCATCGGCGAATCCATGCTCAACGCGATCGGCGCGACCCCGGAAAACGTGAAGTCCTGGGGCGGGGATGTGCAATATGCCGCTTCCAGCGAACAGGGCGACCTGATGCGTGACCGGCGCGCCGACATCCTGATCAACTCCCTGTTCGTCAATCACAGTTCCATCCGCGAACTGGCCTCCGCGATCGACGTGGTTCTGCTGCCGATCACGGATGAAACCGCCAAGAAGGTGGTCGACGAATGGGATATCCAGCCGTTTATCATTCCGGCGTCTGCCTATGACTGGAACGACGAGGATACGCTGACCGTCACGGTGTCGGCCCAGCTGTTCGTGCGCAAGGATGCGGATGAGAAATTGGTGGCGGATATCACCAAGGCGCTGACCGACAATTCCGCCGAACTCCAGGGCGTGCACAAGGCGATGGCTCCGCTCGACGTGAAGCTGATGTCCGCAGCAAAGGCCGTTCCATATCACCCGGCAGCCGTTGAAATCTACAAGAACGCCGGTCAGTGACCTGATTTCAGGTTCAAACGGAAGGCGCGGGCGGCACCCGCGCCTTCATGCGCTGTGACATCAAACAAGGACGGTCAAAGTCAGTGTTGAATTTCTTTTTTAGCACCGGAGCGCGGCGCAGACCTGACGGCTGGCTCGGGAAAATCATCAAGGCCTATGCCGCGGCAACCTCAGCATGGGTGATCTATGCAGCCGCCTTTTCGCGCGAAGATGCTCTGACACTGATCATGACGTTTTTCGCGCTGATGCTGGTCCTGACCTTCCTGCTGATCGGTCCGTCACCGGACTCCGACAAAAAGCGCGTCTCCCTTCCCGACTGGCTGTTCGCCGGTCTGTCGATCCTGACGGGAGCCTATTTCGTGTCCCAGGCGGACATGATCGCCCAACGGATCACGCTTCTCGATCCGCTCAGCACCTATGACGTCGCCTTTGCCTCGATCATCCTGTTCCTCGCCATCGAAGCAGTGCGAAGAACCGTCGGGATGGGTCTGACAGCAATCGTGATCGTGTTCCTGGCCTATAATCTTTTCGGCGACCGGCTCGGCGGCGTACTCGGTCACGGGGAAATCTCCTACGAGCACTTCCTCGACATCACCGTGTTCACGACCGACGGCCTGTTCGGCGTGCCGCTGAGAGTTGCGGCGACCTACGCCTTCCTGTTCGTGCTGTTCGGCACGGCCCTGTCCAAGGCGGGCGGCGCGCAGTTCTTCTACGATCTGGCAGCCTATCTGACAGGTCAGACCCCGGGCGGCCCGGCAAAAATCGCCGTCATCTCCTCCGGCCTTTACGGCACGATTTCGGGAAGCCCGACTTCCGACGTGGTGACGACGGGAAGCGTGACCATCCCGATGATGAAGAAAATGGGATACCGCGGCACCTTCGCCGCGGCCGTCGAAGTCGCGTCTTCCACCGGTGGCAGCCTGTTGCCGCCGGTCATGGGCGCAGCCGCCTTCATCATGGCCGAATACACCGGCATCGATTATGTCGACATCGCTATCGCGGCCGTCATTCCGGCGCTGCTTTACTACCTGCCGATCTACGTCCAGGTCCATTTGCGCGCCAAGAAGGAAGGCCTTGCCGGCGTCGACCGGTCGCAGATCCCGTCTCTGAAAGAAATCTTCCGCGAGGGCGGCCTGTTCTTCATCCCGCTTATCGTCATCAGCTGGGCGCTGCTTGACGGCTACACCCCGACCTACAGTGCCGTCTATGGTGTCACCGCCGTCCTGGTGGTCTCCATGTTCCGCAAGTCCACCCGGCTGTCACCATTCGCCCTCTACGACATCCTGTCGGAAACCAGCATCCGGATGGTCGCGGTCGCCGGTGCCTGCGCGGCAGCCGGCCTGGTGATCGGAGGCATTACCATGACGGGACTGGCGTCGAAGTTCTCGACGGTGGTGTTCCTGATCTCGGGAACCAACATCCTGTTTTCCCTGGTGATCGCCGCCCTTTTGACCACACTGCTGGGCATGGGCATGCCGACGCCCAGCGCCTACATCCTGGCGGCGGTGCTGATTTCGCCGGTGATGCACAGCCTGGGGATCGATCAGATGGCCGGCCATCTGTTCATCCTGTATTTCGCGGTCATGTCCGCGCTGACGCCACCGGTCGCGGTGGCGGCCTATGCGGCCAGTGCGATCGCGGACGAGAACCCGCTCGCGATTGCCGCCCAATCGGTGAAGATCGCGATCGGAGCCTTCCTGATCCCCTTCGCCTTCATCTCGAACCCGGCGCTGCTGCTCGAAGGGTCGGTCTGGGAGATCGGCTTCGCTATCGCGAATGCCATCGTCGGGCTCGTCTTCATCGCTGTCGCAGTCGAAGGCTATCTCGATGCGGCCCTGACACGGATCCCGAGGCTGCTGTTCTTCGCCGGTGGGACAATGATCCTGTTCGGCGGCTATCTGGTCAGCGCAATCGCTGTGGCATGTCTTGTGGCCGCTTATGCGTGGCACCGCTATGTCAACGGATCCGGCGAACAGACAGCAACGGCAGCGGTGGCGGCCAGGACGGTCATCGGATCGGCCGACAAGGATCACTAGGTTTGCCAACGACAGTCCCCGCGCCCGCTCGGCGCGGGGACCCGTTTCTGCCCAGATCAGAGTTGCAGGAACCAAAGGCGCGCTTGACCTGCCCCCTGACAAATGAAAGGAAAAGCAGTCGCAACACATTACTGAAAAAGGTTCCTATGACTGATCCGAAGACCGGGAGCCAAAACGAGCCGGAAGGTCACGACGACGAACTGCTGCCGTTCGAAAAGAGCATCGGCTACCAGATCCGCACGACCAACCGCCTGATGACACGGTACCTGCAGCAGAAGATCACGCCCCACGGCGTCACGATCGGAATGTGGTATTTCCTGCGGGTGCTCTGGCGTCAGGATGGCCTGACGCAGCGCGAATTGTCCCATATCGTCGGAACGATGGAACCGACCACCCTGACCGCGATCAAATCCATGGAGCGAAAGGGTCTGGTCCGACGCGTGAAGAACGGAACCGATCGGCGCAAGATCAATATCTATCTCACGGAACAGGGCAGCGCGCTTCGGGATGAGCTGATCCCGCTTGCCAAGGAAGTCGTCGACGACGCCGTCGAAGGATTTTCCGACAGGGAACGGGCGGTATTCCTCGAATTCCTGGCTGCCATTCAGAACAATCTGACCGGACGGATCGAAGGCGACACCGCCACCGACGTCAACCCAACCGCGCCATGAAACTGTCGAGGGCCATGACCTCGCGCATCGGTAGCTTGTCGTTTGCCGGTTCGAGATCGGTTTCGAACCGCAACCCCTCCCCGTCCCAAAGCCACCAGTAGACTACGTTGCCCTGCCGGCCGCGGACCGGCATCCTGAAGGTCGGGAAGGCTCTGTCCGTTTCCGGAACAGGATGATTTGCGACCTTGCGGCCTGTTATGCGCCCCTGCTCCAGGGCGCCTCCGAGCGGAAACAAGGCGGTAAAAGCCGTCGGAGCCCGCGCCAGAAGTGCCAGTTCGGGCCGCGTCGCCTGCAGCCCGGGCAGACCCCGCACGACCTCCGGATAGGATACATGGTTGTGCGTGACCTGGACGTAGGCAAGACCGCCATCGGTCTCGATCTCGACGATGTCTCCCGGAGACAGTTTCATCATTCGGCTCCTCTTCGACGGAACAGGCATCGGCGGGCGCGAGCAACCGCGCTCACAGGCTGAAGCTTTCGAGCGTTGCCGGATGAAACAGCTCGTCCACCGAAACGCGTCTTGGCGAAAGTCCCTGCGCGTGGTGATAGCCCAGGAAGGTGTCGAGGGTCTTGACGTTCGGCTGGAGGCCGTAACTCCAGATATCCGGCCCCATGAGCGCACGTGCCCGGGCGAGATTGTCCTCGACGAACGGCATGGTGACCTTGGTGGCCGAGGTGTCGGCCAGGGCCTTCTGGGCGATCGCCTTGGCCTGGGTGAAGGCCTTGAAGAGCGCACCGGGAAGCCAGGGATGCTGGTCTGCCAGCGACCGGCGCACGCCCAGCACATGCATGATCGGGAAGATCCCGGTCTTTTTGTAGTAGCTCTCCGCCTCACCGATGGTATCGGGAAACAGCCGGCCGATATTGGGCACGCCTTCGTCGAAGCAGCGCGGCGAACGCGGACCGACGAAGCCGTCGATGTCGCCGTCGATCAGCATCTGGTTGAGCGTCGCCCCTTCCGGGGCTTCCGACACGCGGATATCCGGGGGCAACTGTACCTTGATCTTCTCCGGGCGGCCGGGCGAATCCATGCCGCCGCGCACCCACTCGATGTCCGAGGGCTTGACCCCGTATTCCTCCTCCAGGATGCCGCGGAACCAGACATTGGCCGAGAGCTGGTATTCGGCAATGCCGATCCGCCGGCCGATCAGGTCCGTCGGCTTGGCGATGCCGCGATCGGTGCGGATGTAGCCCGAGGTGTGCCGGAACGCGCGCGACAGGAACACCGGGATCGCGATATAATGAGGCTCGCCGCGGGCGACCGAAATGGAATAGGACGACAGGGACAACTCGCTGATGTCGCATGCCTGGTGCCGGAAGGCGCGGAAGAACATTTCCTCCGGCGACTGAAGCATGCAGATCGGATCGACGCCGTCGATCTTGACACGTCCATCATAGATGGCGCGGGTCCGATCGTAGTCGCCCATGGCCAGTGACAGTCTGAGATCGCTCATCGGCGAACACCCTCCTCCAAACCCGTTTGATATTTCAGCCGTACCGGCTGGCGGCTTTCCGCCGCCTCCAGAATCGCGAGGCAAACCTCAAGGCTCGCAAGCCCCCATGCGCCGTTCTGAGCCGGAGGCACGTTTTTTCTGACGGCCGACACCAGCGCGTCGACGACCTCCAGCCGCGGATGCCGGAAGTCCGGCGCCGGGACAAATTGTTTTTGCGTATCGCCATAGACCTGAACCCCTTCCGGGGTCAGGCGCAGGTCGGCCCGGTCGCAGGAAACGACGATGGGCCCGAAGTGCTCGTAGGACGCGGCCGGCTTCGGCATGTCGCCGGATCCGTAGGTCCGTGTGGATTTCAACTTCGCCTCTTCTTCCGGCGATGCGACATCGGCCAGCGCCCTGCGCGCGCCGCCGTAAGCTTCCGGGTCCTTGCGATTGCCCAGTTCGCCGGTCCAGCCCATCCATTCATCGCTGTCGAAATGGGCGAAGCCTGAATAGGTCATCGAGGCGAATACCCCGTTTTCGAAGGAAATCAGCGCGGAATAGGCGCCCTCGGTCGGCCGGGCCGGATCCCATTTTCCGGTCATGGCGAAGACGCTGTCGCCCCGACCGCCGGCCAGCAGGCGAACCATATCGATCTGATGGACCCCTTGGGAAAAGATCACGCCGCCACCGAGGTCCGTGCGCAGCTCTTCCGGACGGCGCGGACGATAAAGGAAATCCGTATAGTTGAAGGCGTGGATCATTCGCGCCTGACCGAACTCGCCACTTTCGATCAGCCGCCTGGCGGTCGCAACCGGTGCATCGAAACTGTGGCTCGGCCCGACGATGAGGTGTACGCCCGCCGCTTCGCAGGCCTCCACCATGCGCACCCCGTCCTGGAGCGTAATCGTCAGCGGCTTGTCGACCAGCACGTGTTTGCCGGCCTTCGCGGCTGCGATCACATGTTCGCGGTGCAACTGATGCGGTGTCGCCACATAGATCGCCTCGATATCGGAATCGGCACAGAAGGCCTCGAGATCGTCATAGGCCCTGCCGCCGAATTCATCGACGAAAGCCTGCCGGGATTCTTCGCGCGGCGCGCAGGCCGCAACCAGGCGCACCCGGTCGTCATTGCGGAAGGCGGGAAGCATGAGGACGAAGCCCCTGCCCAGCCCGATGACGCCGACGCGGACCGGTCCGTTCTCAGAGGTCAAGGACCAGATCTCCGCTCTTTGCCCGCGACACGCAGATCATGATGGTGTCGGCCTTTTCCTCGTCCATCAGGACCATGTCCCGGTGGTCGGGCTCGCCTGACAGCAGACGCGTCTTGCAGGTGCCGCAAGTACCGCTCTCGCAGGAGCTCGGCGTCTTGAAGCCGTTCTCGCGCAGGGCTTCCAGGATCGACTTGTCCGCCGGAACGGTGACGGTCCGGCCGGCGCGGGCCAGTTCCACCTTGAATGCGTGATCGTCGGCGCGGACGACCTCCACGGGCTTGAAGTCCTCGAAATTCACCCGGCCTTCCGGCCAGTGCCCGGAGACCGCCTTGATCTCCTCCATCAGAGGTTTCGGACCGCAGCAATAGACGTTCATGGTCTGAGGCTCGGCAAAATGGTCCCAGAAATCATAGGCTTTCGCCGGATCGCCATTGTCGTGATGCAGCTTGACCTTGCCGGGAAAGGCCGCCTGCAGCTCTTCGCGATAGGCGGTCTGCCCGGGCGATCGGGTGCAGTAGATAATGGAAAAAGCCTTGCCGTCCTCCGCGAGCTTCTGCGCCATGGAATAGATCGGCGTGATACCGATGCCGCCGGCAATCAGCAGGTATTTTTGGGCGTCTTTCAGCGGAAACTCGTTTTCGGGAGGCTCGACGGTCAGCTCGGTTCCCTCCTGGACCTGCTCATGCATCGAGCGCGATCCGCCGCGCGACTCCGGCTCACGCTTTACCGCGATCACGTAAGATGCCGGTTCCTCCCCGGTGCCGACGAGCGAGTAGCGCCGCATGGCGCCCGAGGGTGTCTGAACGGTGATATGGGCGCCGGGCGTAAAGTCAGGCAAAGCCCTGCCATCGGCGGCCACGAGCGTGAACTCTGCGATGTCAGGCGTCAGCTCCCGCCGCCGCGCCACGGTCGTGCGGATTCCCCCGGTTTCTGTCGTCATGAATGTCTTTTCCGTCCCAAAAAATCGGCTCGCGCCTTGTTCTCAGGCAATATACTTAGAAATCTAATATTTTTCTGTCAACGTCTGGACGGACGAAAAACTTTGGGATAGTTTCCCTTAGATTTCTAATCAATTAGATTGAGGGAGGTTTCATGCTCACGCCGGAAGAAAACGAAGTTCTGACCCGCGTCGGCCCCGGAACGCCGATGGGCCAACTGATGCGCCAACACTGGACGCCGGTTTGCCTGATCGAGGAAGTCGCCGAACGCGACGGCACGCCGTTACTGGTGGAAGTTCTGGGCGAACGCTACGTCGCCTTCCGCGACACGGACGGACGGCTGGGCCTTCTGGACGAGTTGTGCCCGCATCGCCGGGCTTCGCTCGTGCTCGGGCGCAACGAGGAATGCGGTCTGCGCTGCCTCTATCACGGCTGGAAGATGGACGTGGACGGCAACATCGTCGCCATGTCGTCGGAACCGGAAGGCAGCCCGCTGATGGACAAGGTCAAGCACCGTTCCTATCCGGTCAGGGAATGGGGCGGCTTCGTCTGGGCCTGGTTCGGCGAGAAGGAAGACGCGCCGGAATTCGATCCGCCCGCCTTCGCTCCGACCGAAGACACGCCGGTTTCGATCCTGAAGATCCGGATCCCGTGCAACTGGGCACAGATCCACGAAGGCCAGATCGACAGCGCGCATTCGTCGAGCCTGCATTCGTCGGACATGGTTCCCGCACGCGTCGAGCGCGCTTCGGCCGACAACAAGTCCTGGTACCGGCCGTCGACGGACAAGTCGCCGCGCATGCAGACCCAGACGACCAGCTACGGTTTCCACTATGCCGCGATCCGGCGTCCGATCAAAAATGCGGACACGCACAACTACCTGCGGATCACCGAATTCGTGGCGCCTTACTATTCGCTGATCCCGCCGAACAACATGTACAATGTCGCCAGCGTCATCGTGCCGATCGACGATGTGACGACCGCCTTCCATTTTATTGCCTGGGGTACGGAGGAAGTTCCCTCCACCGAGGAATGGCGGAAATTCGCCCACGCGCGCAAAGGCATCGACGTGAACGAGCGCTGGGAACCTGTCCGCACGATCGAGAACAATTTCCTTCAGGACCGTCAGGCGATGAAGCTGGGAAATTTCTCCGGCATCCAGGGCATTCCCAATCAGGATATCGCCATGTGGGTAACCCAGGGCCCGATCGCCGACCGCTCGGTGGATGTGCTCGGGGCGTCGGATCTGGCGATCGTCGAATTCCGCCGCCTGATGGTAGATGCGGCCAGAAAGGTCGCCGAGGGCGGCAAGGCGATCGGAACGGAAGACCCGCGTGTGCGCCAGTCCACGATCAACTCTCGTGAGGGCGTCTACCCCAAGACCGTCGACTGGCGGACCCTTGGAGAGGCCGGCGAAACGGTCGCGGCCGAATAGCCGTCTACCCGGGCACGCTCCGAACACTTAAAAAGATGATGAAAGCCCCGGCTCAATGCCGGGGCTTTCGCTTGATAGGGGCCGGCCTTCGATCCTCCGGACATGAAGTTGCCAAATGATCTAGTTTAATACCCGGAAACCCTGATTCCCGGACCCGTGCATGTTTTTCTACCTTTCCAAGATCCTCTTTTTCGTGATCCGGCCAACGAATTTCCTGATTATCCTGTTGGGATTGGGGCTGGTTTTACAGCTCACCCGCTGGCGGCGGACCGGTATGGTTGCGGCGGCGTCCGCGTTTCTGGGTCTCGCGGTCCTCGGGTTTTCTCCTGCGGCCAATCTTCTGCTTCAGCCGCTTGAGGATCGGTTTCCCCGGCCAGACACCCCGCCCCCGGTCGACGGGATCATCGTTCTTGGCGGAGCGGTGGACACGGTGACCTCCGGCGCGCGGGGCGTGCCTGCACTGACGACATCGGCCGAACGGCTGACGACTGTCGCCGGGCTCGCGCGAAAACTTCCCACCGCGAAGATTATCCATACCGGCGGTCAAGGCCTTCTCGTTCCAGGTCAGACCACGGAATCGGCGGTGGCAGTCGGGCTTTTCACCGATTTCGGCATCGACCCGGAACGGATCGTGCTGGAGGACAAATCGCGGAACACCTGGGAAAACGCAGTTCTCACCCGGGAGCTGGTCAAACCCGAACCCGGCCAGACCTGGCTGCTGGTGACCTCCGCCTATCACATGCCGCGCGCCATCAGCGTGTTTCGCGAGGCCGGATGGAGCGGCCTGACCGCCTGGCCGGTGGACTACCGGACACGGGGGCCGGAGGGAAAATATCTCGGCTTTTCAGGAGCCTCCGAGGGGCTGAAACGGTTCGATATCGCTTTCAGGGAATGGGTCGGGCTCGCGGCCTACCGGCTGACCGGACGTAGCAAGGCCTTCTTTCCAGCGCCGTAGAACACCCAAAGGTTCTTATGGATTTTCCGGCTGGTTGCGCATCCAGTCGGCAAGCTTGGCCATGTTTTCGTAAAGCACGGCGCGGGCTTGCGCATCGCTGACAACCTGCTCCAAAGCCCCGCGCATGCACAGGAGCCAGGCGTCCCGTTCCTGCTCGCCGATCGCGACATGCATGTGCCGCTGGCGCATCCGGGGATGGCCCTTCTCGGGGGTGTAGAGCCTCGGCCCGCCGGTCCATTCGGTGAGATATCGCTTCAGATCGTTCCTGGTCGGGCCGAGATCGGCCGCGTGCAGGGCGCGGATGCCCTTTGCCTCGTCCAGAGTGTCCATGCGGTCGTAAAACAGATCCACCAGCCGGTCGATCGCGGCCGACCCGCCGATCCGGTCGAAAAGAGTGTCTTTTTGCCCGGCGTCGTCCATGTCGTCTCCGCTGTTGCCGTGTCGAGTGTCCGCCGCCGCGCTCTGGTAGCGGCGCGGCGACTATAACTCTGCGATCAGGGATTTTCATCGCTCTTCATTTGGTTGGGTATTGCATCGGCGCAAGTGCCGCACCTCGGTTCCCGTGTTCGTAGGATCATGCTAGACAAATTCAATCGGATCGACGGGAGCCGTGAGGCTCATTGCAGGGAGAGCTTTAGACAATGAGCCAGACGACGACGCTTCCGGACGGGCGGACCGTAAATTGTGTGAACGCCTACGAAGTGGGCTACGGCTGGCATGAAGTCGTTTCCGACGACCTGACCGAACGCGGGCTGGACCTGCCGGCCGACGGCACCTATTTCGACGTCGGCGCCAATATCGGCCTGTTCTGCCTGAGGCTGCACGATCTCTGCCCGAACGGACGGATCTTCGCTTTTGAGCCGATGCCGGCCGCCTTCGAGGCCCTGAAGGACAACGCCGCCGCCATGGGCGACAAGGTCAAGGCCAACCGCCTGGCGCTTGGAGCGGCCCCCGGTCAGGCGAAATTCGATCATTATCCGGCGCTTTCCGCGCTCTCCACCGGCGATTCGGACGTGGGCAAGACGCTCGCCGACGGACTGAAGAAACTTCTGTTCGGCCAGGGCGGCGCGAGCCCGGATATCCGCGCGGTCATCGACAGCACCGGCACCTACGACCGGCTGGGCGACGAGGAATTCATCGAACACCTGTTTCAAAGCGAAGAAGTGACCGCGGATGTGGACACGCTCGACAATTTGGTGGAGCGTTTCGGCATCGACACCATCGATCTCTTGAAGATCGACACGGAGGGACAGGAGCGCGCGGTGCTGGACGGGATCAGCCCAACCCTCTGGCCGCGCATCCGGCAACTCCTGGTGGAAGTGCATCGAGGGCCGGAAGAACTGCAGGAAATCCGCGCCGAACTCGAGGAACACGGTTACAACACCGTCGTCGAAGACCATCCCATGGCCCAGGGCGGCGCTCCGGTGTTCCACATTTATGCCCATCGCCCGGAGTCAGCCAAATATCACAGGTTGTAACCTCCCGTTTTCGGGTCGACCTGAAAAAATATCTGGATTGAGTTGACCAAGCGTCAGGTGCCGGGCTTGCGCAGCGGCCAACGGGTGGGCAATATCTGATCCGAAGTGGTCTGCAGTGACGGCGCATACGAGCGGCAGTGTGTCGTAAGCCGTTTTATTTTCTTCAATTCGGCTTCGGAGCGCCTCTATGCCCAGTACCCAGCCCAGTACCCAGCAAGGAACCCAGGAATCCGTTCAAGCCGCAGGCTCTGCCCTGCCGCCGTCCTTCGACATCGACTGGTGGACGATGCTGACGGATCCCGAATACCTCAAGAACCCCTATCCCGAACTGAAACGGATCCGGGATCTTGCGCCGATCCACTACGACGCGGCTTCCGGCATCTATTTCGTCATGGGCCACAAGGAATTCGCCTCGATGGCCAAGACGGAGGCGATGGGGCGCGACACGCTCTATTGGGCCAACGGCTGGAACAGCCCGGAAAACCGGAAGAACGACCCTGAAACCTACGAGCTGTTCGTCGATTTCCAGCCCCAGATGATCAATGCCAATCCGCCGGATCACCGGCGCATGCGCGGCGTCTATGACCGGGCGTTCCGCCCGAAGGACATGGCGCGGTATCTGCCCATGATCCAGGCGGAATGCGACAAGCTTCTCGAAACGTTGCCGGTCAGCGAACCGTTCGACTTCATGGCCGCCTTCGGCAACCCGCTGCCGCATCGCATATCGCTCAAGCTGTTCGAAATTCCCGAGGATATGGAAGAAACGATTGCCGGCTGGATTTCCGACCTGAGCTGGCTCGGCAACATCGTCATGACCCCGGAGCAGAAGCGCAACGTCAAGAAGTCCAACCACGAATTCAAGGAATACGTTCGCGGACATCTGGACCGCTTGCGGAAAAATCCCGGCGACGGCCTGATCAGCCTGGCGCTGGCGGCCGCCGAGGACGGCACCATGGACGAGGAGGAAACCCTCAACAACGTGGTGATGCTGATCTCCGGCAGCAAGACGACGCTGACCCTTCTGGGCAACGGTCTGGTCACGCTTTTGAAAAATCCTGCGGAATTCGAAAAGCTGCGCGCCGACCGCAGCCTGATGCCGCGGGCGATTGAGGAAATGCTGCGTTACGAGCCGGGCAGCAGCATCATTCCCCGGGCCGGTGTCGAGGACTTCCAGCTGGGCGACATCGTCATTCCGGCAGGCGCCCTGGCCATCGGCCTGGTCGGCTCGATCAATCGGGACCCGGCACGGTTCGAGGACCCGGACAGGTTCGACATCACGCGCAAGCCGAACCATCACTCCTCCTTCGGCGGCGGGGCGCATATCTGCATCGGCAAGGCGCTCGCTCGCATGACCACCGAGGTGGCCTTCAATGCGCTCATGGACCGGTTCGAGAGGATCGAGCTGGCCGGCGAAGCCGAATGGTGGACGGACCGCAGCGATCAGCGGGGTCTCTGGTCCCTGCCCCTGAAGCTGACGGCAGCCTGAGGGAGAGCGGGTCATTGCCGGGACCCCATGTCCCGGAACGGCCTGAAATCCGGCACGCACAGGAGGCCGTCCGTCATGCCAGATGCTGTCACGAAACAAGCGGGAACCGGCGAGAGCAGCCCTGCTTCGCCGGTCGATTGGTGGGCGCTGTTCGCCGATCCGACCTTTCTGACAAGCCCCTACCAAGAACTGAAGCGCATCCGCGACCTGGCGCCTGTCCATTACGATGACGTTTCCGGCGTCTATTTCGTCCTCAGCCATGATGCGTTCCGCCGCATGGCGATGGCCCCGGAAATGGGGCGCGACACACGACTGTGGACCGATGGCTGGAACAACCCGAAAAACAAAGAGCAGGATCCGCTGAGCTACGAACTGTTCAGCGCGTTCCAGCCGCAGATGACCAATGCGAACCCGCCGGATCACCGACGGATGCGGGATACTTACGAAAAGGCATTCCGGCAAGCCGATCTCGAAGCCTACATGCCGATGATCGAGGCGGAATGCGAACGCCTTCTCGATGGCTTGCCGACGGACGCACCGGTGGACTTAATGGAGGCTTTCGCCAATCCGCTGGCCCGCAGTATCGCGCGTATCGTCTTCCAGGTTCCGCCGGAGATGGAGGAACAGGTCGCAGAGTGGGTCGCAGCCCTGAGCCTGATCGGCAACATCATGATGTCGCCGGCAGAAAAGCAGAATGCGCTAACCGCGCTGCGCGCCTTCAAGGCCTACCTGCGCGACCGGATTGCGTCCGGCATCGACAGGCCCGGGGAAGGCTTCGTCGGCCTGGCGCTTGCCGCATTTGCCGACGGCACCATGGATGAAGAGGAAAGCCTCAACAACCTGGTGACCCTGATGGCAGGTGGAACGGCGATTGCGACCCTTGTCGGAAACGGCATGCTCACCCTCCTTCGTCATCCGGCACAGTTCGAGAAGCTGCGCTCCAATCGGAGCCTGCTCCGGCCGGCCATAGAGGAAATGCTGCGTTACGAGCCGGGAGGAAGTTTCATCATCCGCGTCGCTATCCGCGATTTTCAATGCGGGGGCACTCTCATCCCAGCCGGCTCCCTGGCCGTCGGCCTTGTGGCGGCCACGAGCCGCGATCCGGAATGCTTTGCCGACCCCGATGTGTTCGACATCGCCCGGCAGTCCAATCCTCACATGGTTTTCGGTATCGGACCGCATATCTGTATCGGCAAGGCGCTGGTGCGCATGACCGCCAGCGCCGCTTTTACCGCCCTCATGGACCGGTTCGGCCGGATCGAGCTTGCGGGCGAGCCGGTCTGGTGGACGCATCGCAGCGATCAGCACGGACTTCACTCTTTACCCCTGCGGCTGGGAAACGGGACATGAACACAGCGACATCTGCGGAAATCGATTGGTGGACCCTGCTCACCGATCCGGACTATCTCACCAACCCTCATCCGCACCTGAAACGGATCCGCGAGATGGCGCCGATCCATCTGGACCCGGCGTCCGGCATCTATTTCGTTCTCGGTTATGACGCGTTCAACGCCATGGTCCGCGCCTCGGAAATGGGGCGCGACACGCGGCTTTGGACCGACGGCTGGAGCCGGCCGGAAAGCAAGGACCGGGATCCGCTGAGCTATGAACTGTTCAGCGAGTTCCAGCGCCAGATGGTCAACTCGAATCCGCCCGATCACCGCCGCATGCGGGATGTCTACGAGAAGGCGTTCCGCCCGGCCGAGATCCCGCCGCTGCTTCCCATGATCGAGCGCGAATGCGCGCAACTCTTTGATGCGCTGCCGGTCGGCGAGCCAGTGGATTTCATGACCGGTTTCGCCAATCACCTGCCGCTGCGCGTGTCACGGAACCTTTTCGATATTCCGGCAGAGATGGACAGCGAAATGGCCCGCTGGAACCAGGCGCTGATCAAGATCGGGGACATCATGATGACCCAGGATCAGAAGCAGGAAGCACTGGATTCCTTGCGCGCCTACAAAGCCTATCTGCGCGGTCATCTGGCGGACCGCCGGAACCATCCCGGAAACGGCTTTGTCGACGCGACGCTGGAAGCGCTGGACAATGGCACGATGGACGAGGACGAGACCCTGAACAACATGAAGGGTCTGATCTCCGGCAACGAGACGACGGTCAACGTTCTCGGCAATGGGTTGCTGTCGATGCTTCGTAATCCGGAGCAATTCGCCAAGCTCCGTTCCGAGCCCGAGCACATGCGCACCGCCATCGAGGAAATGCTGCGCTTCGAGCCGAGCATCAACTTCATCCTCCGGGTGGCTATTGAGGATTTCAAATATGGCGATATGGTCATTCCCGCCGGATCGCTTGCGCTCGGCCTGATCGGGGCGATCAACCGGGACCCGGCACGGTTCGAGGATGCGGACGCATTCGACATCACCCGCCGGCCGAATGCCCAGTATATCTTCGGCGGCGGCCCTCATGTGTGTATCGGTGCGCCGCTGGCGCGGCTTGAAGTCCAGGCCGCCTTCACCGCCCTGCTGGAGCGCTTTTCCCGGATCGAGCTTGCCGGCGAGCCGCTCTGGTGGACGGACCGCACCAATCAGCGCGGGCTGCAATCCCTGCCCGTCCGGCTGATCCAATAGTGCGAGTTATCGCCGAAGGGCCATGGCCTTGCGCACACGCTCCTCGGCAATGGTCAACGCGACGGTGCGCGGCAGGGTCTGTTCCGCCTGAGCCCGGTTCAAAACTTCCATGGTATTGCCATAGACCAGATCCTGGATCTGGGACAGGGCGTCGCTTTGCGATCCGCCGCGATATTCCACGGCAGCACAGATCACGCCGCCCGCATTGGCGATGAAATCGGGAACCACATGCACCCCGCGGGCATGCAGGTGTTCCTCGGTTCCCGCCGCCGCGGGAATATTGGCGCCCTGAAGGATCAGACGCGCCTTGATCAGATCGACATTGTCCGTGCGGATGACGTCCGGCCGCGCGGCCGGAATCATGATGTCGCAATCGCTGGTGATCGGACCTTCCGGCCCGATGACTGTGCCACCGACATAGGAGGAAACGCTTCGGCCTTCCGCCTTGAGGGCCAGGAGGCTGTCCACATCGAGTCCGTCCGGATTGTAAACCCCGCCGTGGGAATCGGAGGCGGCGACGATGACGGCGCCACGGTCCGACAGATGGCTTGCGGCCCAACGGCCAACGGCGCCGAAGCCCTGCACTGCCACCCGGGCGCCTTCAACCCTGATCCCCAACACTTCCTCGGCCGCTTGTGCTGCCGCGGCCAGCCCGAGACCGGTCGCGCCGATCTGGTCGAGCGGGATGCCGCCGATCTCCCTCGGCAAGCCGACAGCGCGGCCGATCTCGTCGCGCATCCAGGCCATGGCGGTCTCGTTGGTGCCCATGTCCGGCCCGACGATGTAGCTCTTGATCTCGCCGATGGCCCGGGCAAAGGCTCGCAGGAGATCCTCTTTTGCATCGATCGGCATTTTCGGGTCTTCGAGAATGATCGACTTGCCGCCGCCATGGGGCAGGCCTGCTGACGCGTTTTTCAACGTCATGGCGCGGGCAAGGCGAAAGCATTCCTGGGCCGTCGCGTCGGGAGAAATGCGGCAGCCGCCGATTGCCGGTCCGGCGGCGGTGTTGTCGACCACCAGGAGCCCGCGCAATCCGCGCTTCGGATCGGTGATTTCAATGACCTTTTCCGGTCCCAGGGTATCCGCGAATTCAAATCTGCCTGACATTGAAATCCCTCCCTCTCAACCCGGTTGTTCCAGGTCGTGCATCACCGCATTCAGAAAACGCGCCGCCTCGCCGCCGGTGACGGCGCGATGATCGAAGGTCAGCGATAGAGGCAAATAGCGGCGCGGTTCCGGGCCTTTTGCTCCCCAGACCACCTTGTCGCTCACCCGGCCGGCGCCGAGGATCGCCACCTGCGGCGGACGGATTACCAGCGAGGCGAAGACACCTCCAAGGGGACCGAAATCGGACAGGCTGACCGTCGCCCCGAGCTGGTCCTGCCGCCCCAGTTTCTGCGCCCGCGCGGCCGCAATCAGGCGGTCCAGTTCGGTTCGGATCTGTTGGGCATCCTGCGCCCCGACGTCCTTCAGGACCGGCACATAGAGGCCCGTCTCCGTGTCCACGGCTATCCCGAGGTTGATTTTCTCGTGCAGCATGCGGGCCATCGTGTCCTGATCGAACCAGGCATTCAAGGCCGGCTCCGCCGAGATCGCGGCAGCGATGGCCCGGATCAGACGCACCAGCACATCCGCTTGCCCGCCGATCCACGAGGTGACATCGGCCCAGTCCTGGACCGTCGCGGGCACGACATGAGCTCCGGCCTCGGCCATATTGCGCGCCATTGCCTTGCGCGATGCGGAGAAAGGCTCCCACCCGGATCGCATTTCCGTTTCGGTCACGGCCTCGACATCTGCACGCGTAATGGTTCCGTCCGGCCCGGTTCCGGTAACCGTTTCCAGATCGATGCCCTTCTCGCGCGCCAAGGCCCTGGCCGCCGGGGCTGCCCGGACTTGTCCGGTTGCCTTTCCGGCGGGGGCCTTCGCCTCTTTGTTTTCGGCTGTTTCCGGCTCCCTGGGTTTGCTTCCCCCCAGGTCTCCGACGATCTGACCCTGATCGACGCGCTGATCGGTTTCCAGATCGACGAGCGGGGCTCCGACGGCAATCTGTGCGCCGGTATCGGCTTTCAGCGCCTTCACCGTTCCGGACCAGGGGGACGGGATTTCGACCACCGCCTTGTCGGTTTCCACCGACACCAGCGGCTGGCCCGAGACCACCCGGTCACCCGGCGAAACATGCCATTCGACGATCTCGGCTTCGGTCAGCCCCTCGCCGAGATCCGGCAGGTTGAACGGGATCACTGCCATGTCATCACCTCCCGAATTGCAGCACAGACGTCGTCTTTCGACGGCAAGTAAAGCTGTTCCTGACGCGGCAGCGGCGGAACGATGTCCGGCGGCGTCACCCGGCGAACCGGCGCGACCAGCGCGTCGAGTGCTTCTTCGGCGACCCGCGCTGCGATTTCGGCGCCAAAGCCTGCCGTTCTCGGCGCTTCGTGGACAATCACACAGCGCCCTGTCTTTCTGACCGAGGCTAGTATTGTTTCGGCATCATAAGGCTTAAGAGTGGCGACATCGATGACCTCGACATCAACACCTTCGCCTGCCACCACGTCCGCCGCCTCCAGGCAGTCGCGAGTAGCAGCACCCCATGAGATCACGCTGACGTCCCCGCCCTCGCGCAGGACGAACGCCTTGTCCAGCGGCAGACCGGCGCCGTCGGGCGCCACGTCTTCCTTGAAGGCCCGGTAGATCCGCTTCGGTTCGAAAAACACCACCGGATCGGGATCGCGGATGGCAGACAGCAGCAGGCCGTATGCCCGCACAGGCGACGAAGGAATGACTACCCGCAGACCGGGGATATGGGCGAAGAGCGCCTCGATGCTTTCCGAATGATGCTCGGGCGCGTGGACGCCGCCGCCATAGGGTGCGCGCAAGACCATGGGACAGGTCAGCCGCCCCCTGGTGCGGTTGCGCAACCGGGCGGCATGATTGGCCATCTGGTCCAGGGTTGCATGAATGAAGCCCTGGAACTGGATTTCGGCCACCGGTTTCATGCCCTGGGCTGCGAGCCCCACCGAGACCCCGGCAATGGCCGCTTCCGAAAGAGGCGTATCCAGAACCCGGCCGGATCCGAAATGCTGCCACAGACCGTCCGTTGCCCGGAACACGCCGCCATCGATACCGACATCCTCGCCGAGGACGACGACGGTCGGGTCTTCCTCCAGGGCTTTGGAGAGTGCGGATCTGACCGCTTCGACAAGATTAAGCTCGGCCATGTCAGCGGTCCGCCAGCAGGTCGCGCGCGGTCTTCAGGTCCGCGGGCAGTTCGGAATAGGTGTAGTCGACAATGGCCGTGGCGGGCTGGGGGGCGATCTGAAGATAGGCCTCCGAGGCCGCCTTGACCGCGCCATTGATCTCCTTGCGCAAGCTCTCTTCTTCGTCCCGGCTCCAGCCATGCGCCTCGGTCAGGTGCGTGCGCAGGCGCAGCGTCGGTTCCTCCGGCCAATGGCTGCTGACTTCCGCGTCTTCCCGGTAGCGGGTGGCGTCATCGGAGGTGGTGTGATCGGAGAGGCGATAGCTCAGACATTCGATCAGCGTCGGTCCCTCGCCGGCGCGGCCGCGCTGAAGCGCGCGTTCGACCGCGTCGCGCACCGCGATCACGTCGCAACCATCGACCTGTTCGCCGGGAATGCCGGCGCCGATGGCCTTCTGTGCCAGCGTCTTTGCCGCCGTCTGCGCGGCCCGAGGCACCGAGATGGCCCACTGGTTGTTGTTGACCACAAAAACGGCGGGCACTTTCCAGACACCCGCCATGTTCATCGCTTCGTAGAAGTCGCCCCGCGACGTGGACCCGTCGCCGCCGACAACGACCGAGCAACGGTCCTCCTGCCTGAGGGAAAAGGCCAGGCCGACACCAACGCCATGGCAATATTGGGTGCCGACCGGCACGCAGACCGGGAAGTCTTCCCTAGGCCCGGAAAAATCGGAACCGCGCTCGTCGCCGCCCCAGTAGAGAAACAACTCTTCCATGCGCACACCGCGCCAGATCTGGGCGCCGTGCTCGCGGAAGGAAGGCACCAGCACATCGTCGGTACGCATGGCAGCGGCGACGCCGATGGCGACCGCCTCCTGACCGAGGGACGATGCATATGTGCCGAGCCGCCCGGTTCTCTGCAGAGCAATCGCCTCCGTATCGAAGGCGCGCGTTTTGAGCATGCCCTCGTAGAGCCGAACCAGTTCGGATCTGTCGGATGCAAAGCCCGGTGCGCCATCCGCCAGCGTTCCGTCGGCAGACAGATAACGTTTGAATTGGATCCTGAATTCGGCTGCGTCCACCGCAGCCTGGTTTCTGTCGTCAGCCATACCGATCAACTCCCGGCCTTGGAGCGGCATGGTTACATCCTCCCACCGATGCAACCTGATGCCATTGACGTCGATCAACGCAAAAACCGACAGTGTCGTCATTCCGTATAACGGCGGCTGCGCTTGACCTTCCAGCAGCAGGAACCCGTACTTTACGAGCAGGGTGGGCAGCCGAAAGTGAAGACCGAACGATCCTATCGTCTCGTTGTGGCCATTTTCGGGAAACAGAAACTATGAGGAATACGAGATGATGGGTTTCGGGTTCGGCGGCATCTGGATGCTGCTTCTGATCGTACTCGTCGTGCTGGCGGTCCTGGCACTGGTCAAATACCTGAGCAAATAGAGGCTGAACATGAGCTACACCTATAACCGCACTCTTACCGGCGTGCGTTTCGAGGATGCCGACAAGAGGGTCCGTGCGGCCCTGGCCGATAAAGGCTTCGGCGTGCTGACGGAGATCGACGTCAAGGCGACCATGAAGAAAAAGCTCGACGTGGATATGGAGCACTACCTGATCCTCGGCGCCTGCAATCCCATGATGGCCCACAAGGCGATCGGAATGGAACCGCGGGTCGGCGCCATGCTGCCGTGCAATGTGATCCTGCGGGCGGTCGACGGTGGCGTGGAAGTCAGCGCGATCGATCCGGAAGCCTCCATGGCCGCGATCGACAATGCGGACCTGAAGTCCGTCGCGACCCAGGTCCGCGACATGCTCAAGGAAGCCGTGGACGCGGCCTGAGCCTGTCGAGCAACCAGCGCGCTCATCCGGCCTCTGCTGCAAATTCCGGTTTTTCGACTCCCCGAGCTGTGCGAATGTCTCGACATCCCGTGAATATGCAGGAGCTGTTGGATGAGCGCGCAGGATCAGACACTTGGCCGCCGGATCATGCGGCTTCCCGGACAATTTCTGCTCGCTCTTGTCAATGGGACGGCGATCCTGGTGATTGTCGCCGCGGTTCTTGCGATCATCGCCTTCAACCGGTTCGAAACCGCAGGCGCAAATCTCGCTGCGGATCTGACCGCAAAGGCCGTCAGTCAGCTCGGCGTCACACCGGAAGCCTTGAAAACGAAACTCGCTTCTCTTGAAGACAAGATGGAGGCGCTCAAGGCCGGTCTCGCCGAGGCAAAACAGAATGACGACGCCTCCCTGCGGACGCAGATCGCGAATCTCGACAATACGTTGAACGAATTGAAAGCCGCCGTCGTCAAACTCGGCAATGCCCAGCCGGCAGTTGCCGACGCCGCCATCAAACAGATCGGCGCGACCGTGACCGACATTCTGCTGCAACTCAGAAACTGCGGGGCACCGGGAACGGAAATGTCCGGTAAAGGCTTGGATTTGCAGGCGGGGTGACCGGCGGAAGCTCCTGTTCCGTCGACCTTGCGGTGTTTCCGTAAATCAAAAAGCAGACAGCGAACCGATTTGTCTTTTTGATGGCTTTTCTTCCGGCCTTCGGTTTGCTTTGCTGGCGCTTCAAAGCGGATTCCGGCGGATGATGTCGCCCTGAAATCCGGTCGGGTCGGGAGGACTTAACTTGGCGAAAATCGCGATCGTGGGCTCGGGCTTTATCGGCCGGGCCTGGGCCATCAGTTTTGCGCGCGCGAAACACGACGTGGTGCTGTGGGACAAGGAAACGCACCAGCCGGAAAAAGCGATCGCCTATATCGCCGATGTGCTGGAAGACCTTCAGGCCCATGAGCTTCTGAACGGCCAGACCCCGGACGAGGTCCTGGCCCGCATCAGCGCGGAAGACGATCTGGCACGGTGCCTCGAGGGCGTCGATTACGTCCAGGAAAACACGCCGGAACAGGTCGAGGTGAAACAGGAAATTTTCACCCGCCTCGACGAACTGGCGCCTCCCGACGCTATCCTCGCCAGTTCCACCTCAGCCCTTCTGCCGTCGACCTTTACCGCCCATCTCAAACACCGGGACCGGTGCCTCGTCGCCCATCCGATCAATCCGCCTTACCTGATCAAGGCTGTGGAAGTCGTCCCGGCGCCCTGGACCTCGCCGGAGGCGATGGAGAAGACGCGCGACCTCATGCGCGATGCGGGCCAGTCGCCGATCATGATGAAGCAGGAGATCGACGGCTTCATCATGAACCGCATGCAGGGGGCGCTTCTGGAAGAGGCGTTCCGGCTGGTGGCGAACGGCTATGCCAGCGCGGAAGACGTCGACATCGGCATCCGCGAGGGCCTTGCCGCCAGATGGGCCTTCATGGGCCCGTTCGAGACCATCGACCTGAACGCCCCGGCAGGTGTCAGGGATTATGCCACCCGTTACCAGGGCATGTTCGCGAACATGTTCGAACAGATGAAATACCGCGTCGACTGGGCCGGGCCGGTCCTCGACGCAATCGAGACCGAGCGGCGGCAACATCTGCCCGCCGAGGGCCTCGTCGACAGACAGAAATGGCGCGACCGCCGTCTGATGGCGCTCGCAGCCCACAAACGCAAGGCTGAGGAGGATATCGGCAAATGAGTAATGCGAACAAAGGCAAGGTCATCATCACCTGCGCCATCACCGGGTCGATCCATACGCCGACCATGTCGCCTCACCTGCCGATCACGCCCGACGAGATCGTGTCGGAAGCCCTCGCCGCGGCCGAGGCCGGTGCTGCGATCCTGCATCTGCATGCGCGCGACCCGGAAAACGGCAAGCCGGACCAGAGCCCGGAAGGCTTTGCCCGCTTCCTGCCGCGCATCAAGCAGTCGTGTAACGCCGCGCTGAACATCACCACCGGCGGCAGCCCGTTCATGAAGGTGGAGGAGCGCGCCCTGCCGGCGGCGACCTTCAAGCCGGAAGTCGCCTCGCTCAACATGGGCTCGATGAATTTCGGCCTCTACCACATGGCGGAGAAATTCGAGACCTTCAAATACGACTGGGAAAAGCCCTATCTGGAAGGCTCGAAGGACCTGGTGTTCCGCAACTCCTTCAAGGACATCGAGTATATTCTTTCGACCTGCTACGAGAACGAAACCCGGTTCGAGTTCGAGTGCTACGACATCTCACACCTCTATAACCTGGCGCATTTCGTGGACCGCGGCCTGGTCAAGCCGCCGTTCTTCGTGCAGTCCGTGTTCGGCCTGCTCGGCGGCATCGGCACCCATCCGGAAGACGTCCAGCACATGAAGCGGACCGCCGACCGGCTGTTCGGTTCCGACTACCGCTGGTCGGTGCTGGGCGCAGGATCCAGCCAGCTCCGGATCGCGGCCCAGGCGGCCGCTCTCGGCGGCAACGTCCGTGTCGGACTGGAAGACAGCCTCTGGGCCGGACGGGGCAAGCTCGCCGAATCCAATGCGGATCAGGTGAAGATGGCAAAGAAGATCATCGAAGGCCTCGGCCTGGAAGTCGCCACGCCGGACGAGGCGCGCGAGATCCTGTCCCTGAAAGGCGGCGACAAGGTTGCGTTTTAGGCTCCCGGCCGGTTCCATACGACTGCCGGCCGCATTCCCCTGGATCGGCGGTATGGTCCGGGCAACGATAGGTCCAGTGTTTGTGCTTGGCATTCCCCTACGGATGGCGTTTGCTTTGCGTTTGCAACAAACCGAAGGGAAGCCAGGCTGTGACGAGAAACGAAGGAGGATGTCTTTGTGGTCGTATTCGCTATGCGACCCTCGCGAAGCCCGGTCGGGTGACGGTCTGTCATTGCCGCTTCTGTCAAAAGGCGACAGGTTCGGCCTATATGGTCGAACCAATCTTCGGCAAAGAGGATTTCTGCCTGCTAAAGGGCTCGCCCAAAATCTATGATCAGACGTCGACGGGATCCGGAAAGACGGTTCATGTCCATTTCTGCGGCGACTGCGGCACCAAGCTCTGGCTGAGTTTCGAGCGATTTCCCGATGCGATTGGCATCTATGCTGGAACTTTTGACGACCCGTGCTGGTTTGCGATCGACCCAGCCTTGTCCAAGCACATTTTTTTGGGCGTGGCGCGTTCGGATACTGTCATCCCCGCGGGCCTGCCCACCTTCGTCGAGCACGCGACCACGAATGACGGAATGGCGCAGGAAGCGACGGTCTTCGAAACACATCGCAAGATTGGATCCTAGAAACGGCGTTGGCTGGCTGCATGGCCGCCAACGCCGTTTTCCCGGATTGACTCGGTTTTACGGTATCCTGTTGGAAATTGGATATTCCGCTGAGTTTCGAAGGATGATTGTCGCCGTTTGAAGTCCGAGTAAGCGGGACGTCGCCGTCAGGCGGCGGCGACCCGTTCCAGGAAGGTTTCGATTTCGCCCTTGAGCGCCTCGCTGCGTTCGCCCAGATGTCCGGCCGCGGTCAGGACGGTGCCTGAGGCCGCCTGGGTCTGCTCCACCGTTTCGGCGAGATCGTGCATGTTGTCCTGGACGGCGCGGGTTCCCTCCGACGCGCGCTGGACGTTGCCGGAAATTTCGCTGGTGGCGGCGCCTTGCTGGGTCACTGCCGAGGCGATCGACTGGGTATAGCCGTCCACCTCTTCCATGGTGCTGGAAATGGCCGAAATCGCATTGACGGCGTCGGTGGTCGAGCCCTGGATCGCGGCGATCTGCGAGGAGATTTCCTCCGTCGCCTTCGAGGTCTGGGTCGCCAGTTCCTTTACTTCCGCGGCCACGACCGCAAAGCCCCTGCCTGCTTCGCCGGCGCGCGCCGCCTCGATGGTCGCGTTCAGGGCCAGGAGATTGGTCTGCTCGGCAATCGCCTGGATCAGGGTGACGACTTCGCCGATCCGGTTGGCGGCCTGCGCCAGATCCTGCACCTTGCCGTTGGTGTCGCGCACCGCCTCGGTCGCGGACGAGACGATATCCGTCGTCCGCTGCACCTGGCTGCCGATCTCGCCAATGGAGGCGGACAACTCTTCGGCGGCGCCGGCCACGTTTTCCACGCTCATGCTGGCGCCTTCGCTTGCGCTTGCGGTGCTGGAAGCCTGTTCGGCGCTGCGCGCGGCAATGTCACTCAGGGCCTTCGCGGTCGTGTCCATGTCTTGCGCGGTTTCGTCGAGCGAACCGAGCAGTCCCTGAACACTGTCGCGGAACCCGACGATGAGCGCATCCACCTGGGCCTGACGGTCGGCCTGGAGAGCCTGGGCCTCTTCCGTCTGCGCCTCGAGACGCTTGCGTTCCAGGTCGTTGTCGCGGAACACCTGAACGGTCCGGCTCATGGCGCCGATTTCGTCGCGCTGACCGGTTGAGGGGATTTCCACGTCCGTCTCACCGCCGGCGAGCCGTGCCATGACATCGGTCAGGCGGCGGATCGGACGGGTCACCACCAGGGACAGCGCGACCGCCAGCAGCACCCCGACGGCAATGGCCGCCAGAACCGCGACCCCGATCATGACGAGGGCCGTATCGGCCTCCCGCGAGGAAGCGGCAGACTGGTTTGCGGCCATTTCCGTAATCTGCGCGCGCACCTGATCGGACAGGGCGGTCAGCTCGTTCGAAGCGGCCTGAAAATGATCGCGCGCCGTCTGCATGGCGGCGAATTCGGCCTCATATCCGTCCACCTCGGTTCCGATCTGGCCCAGGATGTCCCGCATCTGGCTGAAGCCCTTGGCTTTCTTTTCAAGTGTCGCCAGGGTTGCGCGCAGTTTCTCGATATTGGCGTTCACGGCGTCCGGGGTCGTCTGGCCGAAACCGGACAGCAGCTCCATGGTCGCCGAGCGTGTCTCCAGCGTTGTCTGCAACAGGCTGTTGCCGCTTTTTGCAACCGCTTCGACGCGGGCCAGCTGGTTCCGGGCGGAAACCGAGGCTCCTTGAGCGGAATCGATGACGCCGTAGATCAGGCCGCGGACCATGTTCGCCCGGTTGTTGACCGTCTTGGCCTTGTCAGCAAGGCTGCCGTCAGGCTTCCCGACGGTAAAGGGGTTGGCCTTGGCGATCGCGTCCTTCAGGGCGCCTTCAAAGTCACCCAGCATTTTCGCCAATCCGTCCAACATGCTGGCATTCACGCCCTCTACCGTCATTCCGGCCGCCCAGCGGACCTCTTCCGTCAGCTCCTCGACCTTTTTCAACGCATCCTTGTAGAGGGTTTTCCGCGCCATGGTTGCTTGCGCAGTCACCGCTTCGTCAGACGCCGCCTGAGCCGCCGCGCTCAGGAACATCCCTTCGAGCAGGATTGCCCCCTCACGGATCGAGGACATCGTGCGGCCAAGTTCATCGGCAGCGGTCAGGTTGGCAAGAGCGGCCGCTTCCTTGTCGGAGGCCGCGGTCTTTGCCTTGTCCATCTCATCGACGATCTGTTTGGCGATCGCTTCCAGGCGGCTCGCGGACTGCGTCAGCCGGTCTGCCTGGTCCGACTGCTCCGTGCTGCTGCCGACCAGTTTCCGAAACTCCGCCGTCAGATTGCCGACCCTGGAGACAGCGGCGCTGACCATTGCCTTTTCCGAAGACCTGTCATCGATGCTATCGCCGACGGCAGCAAGATCTGCGCGCAGCCGGTCAATCTGGGCCAGTGCGGCGTCGGCCCGTTCCGGAGTCCTGTCGGTCAGATAAGCCTTCTGATCCGCGGAAGCTTCCTGGAGGCTTGCCATGACCGCGGTGGCCTTCGCATTCATGGCCGACTGATCGCGCAACTGGACGATGGCCAGCGTTCCGACCAGCCCGACGGCCGCGGTCAGAATGGTGGTTGCGGCGAAACCGCCGCCGACCTTAATGGAAAATCGCAGATGACCAAGTGGCTTCAACAACCAGTTCACGACTACCCCTCCAGAACGGAAAATCGAGGGCAATACAGAGCGGCAGCCTTAAACAAATGGTGAAAAAACACTGTCATTTCAGACAGTTGAAAAATTGTGCAGTCAACTGACGCAACGGGATCAGACCTCTAGCCGTTGCAGTGCACAAAATTTCCGCGCAACTTCCGTTTGGTGGGGCCGAAGCAAAACAGCCCGGATGCGCTATCCGGGCTGTGTCATTTGAACGAAAACGGACCGTCAGACTTCGGACAGTTCCTTTTCGTGCATCCAGGCGGCGTGCTTGGGGGCCTTTTTGGTCTTCGACCATTCCTCCAGCATGTCCCATTTCACCGCGTCGAGCTTCTTCAACATCTTTTCTTCTTCCGGATCCGGGCAGGCCAGCTCGATGCGATGGCCGTTCGGATCAAAGAAGTAGATGGAATGGAAGATGGAGTGGTCGGTGACGCCGAGCACCTCGATACCGTTCTTTTCCAGGTTCTCCTTGAATGCCACCAGCTCGTCGCGGTCCTTGACCTTGAACGCGATGTGCTGGACCCAGGCCGGGGTGTTCGGGTCGCGGCCCATTTCCGGCTTGGTCGGCAGCTCAAAGAAGGCAAGCACGTTGCCGTTCCCCGCGTCGAGGAAGATGTGCATGTAAGGGTCCGGCTCGTGGGTCGAGGGAACATGGTTCTCGGCAATCGCCAGAATGAAGTCCATGTTCAGGTTCTTGCCGTACCATTCGACCGTTTCCTTCGCATCCTTGCAGCGATAGGCGACGTGGTGAATTTTCTCGATCTTCATGGGAATTCTCCTCCAGTGATACCGGCCTTACGGCGCCGGTCAGGCCTTGTCCCCTCCGGGCGCATGCGCCGCCGCAGCAAGCGCTTCAGACAGTACCGCCCGGTCGCCGATGTGATTGGCGAGGATCAGGATCAGCCGGGCGTTGAGGGCATCGCTTTCCGCCTTGGAAAGGCCCTCGTGCGTGGCAAGCAGTTCGGCGTAGAAATCGTCCGCGCCGGCGATGTTCGCGCTGGTGTTCAGATGTGCCATGATCTTTCTCCTCAGACGCGGCCGGTGGCGGTGTTGAGTGCGGCCCGAACGGCTTTTTCGTCGTATTCGACCCAGCGCGCGGCCACATGCTGGTCCGGGCGCATCAGGTAGACAGCCGAAGCCGCTTCGCCGAGATAGCGATCCTTGAGCGCGCCGCTTGGATCGTCGCTGGTGGATAGCGACAGGCTTTCGACCGCGATGCCGCCTTCTTCCAGCGACGCCGGAACGTCCGTATCGATCGCCAGAAGCTGGAACCGGTCGCCCAGGCGGTCGAGCAGCCAGCCGCCGGAGACCGGTGCATCCACGGCCGGAGAGCCGGGCCGGGTGCGCGCGGGCAAACCTTCCGCATCCGGACCGTTGAGCGGCGAGCCGTCATAGGTGCAGGGCACCGACAGGCGACCGGAGTTCACGAAGGGACGGGCGAATTCATACGTTTCCGACAGATCCAGGACCGCGTCGCGGAACTGGCGGCTGACGTCCGATTTCGGCGTGATGAAGTCGGTCGAGCGCGACGAGTTCAGGATGTTCTCGTCAGCACCGTGGACCCGCTCCCAGTCATAGGTGTCGAGCAGGCTTTCCGGTGCCTTGCCGTCCATCACGAGCTTCAGCTTCCAGATCAGGTTATCGGTATCCTGCAGGCCGGAGTTGGCTCCGCGGGCGCCGAAGGGCGAGACCTGGTGCGCGGCATCGCCGGCAAAGATCACCCGGCCGTGGCGGAACTTTTCCATGCGCCGGCACTGGAAGGTGTAGATCGACACCCATTCCAGGTCGAATTCCACGTCGGGGCCGAGCATGGCCTTCAGGCGCGGAATGACGTTTTCCGGCTTTTTTTCTTCTTCCTTGTCGATGTCCCAGCCGAGCTGCAGGTCGATGCGCCAGACGTCGTCCGGCTGCTTGTGCAGCAGTGCGGACTGGTTGCGATTGAACGGCGGATCGAACCAGAACCAGCGTTCGGTCGGGAAGTCCGCCTTCATCACCACGTCGGCAATCAGGAAGTTGTCCTCGAACACCCGGCCGACGAAGTCGAGGCCCATCATGGCGCGGGTCGGCGAACCGGCGCCGTCGCAGGCGATCAGCCAGTCGGTCTCAAGCTGGTACGGTCCGTCCGGGGTATCGATGGTGAGCGCGACATGGTCGTCCTTCGGCGTGACGCTGACGACCTTGTTGCCGCCGCGGATCTGGACCGGCTTGCCCTCTGCTTCCAGTTCCCGAAGGCGCTCGTAGAGATAAAGCTCGAAATAATACTGCTGCAGGTTGATGAAGGCCGGGCGGCGGTGGCCCTCTTCGGGCAGCAGGTTGAAGCCGTAGACCTGGCGCTCGTCGAAGAAGACCTTGCCGGTGTTCCAGACGACGCCCTTGTCGACCATGGGATCGCCGCAGCCGAGGCGGTCGAGGATTTCCAGCGGGCGCTTGGCGAAGCAGATGGCGCGCGAGCCCCAGCTCACCTTGTCGTTGTCGTCGAGGACGAGAACCGGCACGTCCTGCTGGGCCAGGTCGATCGCGGCCCCCAGACCGATCGGACCGGCACCGATGACAATGACCGGATGACGGACAGGCTGGCTCGTGTCCTGGTCGGCGGACCGCTGATAGGGATAGAGCGGCGTTTCGAAGATTTTTGACATATGGCCTCCCGTGGCCTCCCTGTGTTCCGGGTAATTAGTTACGTTCGTAACTAATTTGATGCAAGCGTTTTCTGATCCGGAATACTGCGTAATTTTGTCGGTAACTGCTCCTGGCCACAGGTGTGGCCTATCGGCCAAGGACAGACGAGGAGCCAAAATTCAACGGATCCGGTCGAACCAAACCGATCCTCAAACGTTAATCAATCGGAGACAACTGCAAGAGGACATCATCATGACCTTCTTCAATCGTCGCACGCTTTTGACCTCAGGCCGCCGGTGGACGTTTCGTATCCTGGCCGGCAGCCTGTCTGTTCTGACCCTTGCCGTCATGCTGTTCGGCCCCGTCACCGTGATGGACGACAACCACAGCCTGATCGGCATCAGTGTCGTGGCCATCGAGTTCCTGGTTCTGGCCGTCGGTCTCGGCTGGCTTGCCATGCTGACGATCGCGCCGCGCGGTCAGGCGCGGCACTGATCAGCTTCAGCCCTGCAGGTCGGCCCACATGTCGGCATCGCGCTGCGCGGTCCAGATGCGCGGCGTGTCGATGCCCAGTGCTTCGTCATAGGCGCGTGCCACATTGAACGGCAGGCAGTGCTCATAGATCGCGTAATCGGCGAACTTGGGATCGCATTCCGCACGGCAGGCGTCCCAGGCTTCCTTGAGCGAGCCGCCGCCCTGGGCGATACGCGCCACCGGACGATAGGTGGAGCTGACGAAGTCGGCGGTGGCGGTCAGCGCCTTGTTGACCATGTCCTTGCCGACGAGGGCGTCGCCGCGGCCCGGTGCGATTGCTTCAACGTCGAAGGAGCGGATCGCTTCCAGCGTTCCCGGCCAGTCGTTGAAGTGGCCGTCGCCGCAGTAGCAGGCGGAGTGGTACTCGACGATGTCGCCGGTGAACATGACGTTCGCATCCGGCACGTGGATGACGATGTCACCCGCCGTATGTGCCCGGCCGAGGAAGCGCAGGTCGACGCGGCGCTTGCCGAGATAGACGGTCATGCGGTCGTTGAAGGTGGTGGTCGGCCAGGTGAGCGGCGGCACCTTGGCAATGTCGTCATAGCCCATGAACAGACGCGGGAAGCGCATGAATTCAGACTCGCGGTCTTCCGCGCCGCGTTCGACCACCATGGAGCGGGCCTTCTGGCTCATGATGATGGTCGGCGCCTGGTAGGCGGCGGCCCCCAGCACGCGCACGGCATGGTAATGGGTCAGCACCAGGTGGCTGATCGGCTTGTCGGTGACGGAGCGTACCTTCTCGATCACCTTGTTGGCGAGCTCAGGGGTTGCCTGCGCCTCGACGATCATGACGCTGTCGTCGCCGATGATGACGCCCGTGTTCGGATCGCCCTCGGCGGTGAACGCCCAAAGGTCCTTGCCGATCTCGGTGAAGGAGATCTTCTTTTCCGCCATGTCGCCCTGGGATGCGAATTTCTTGCTCATCTCGGTACTCTCTATTTGTCTGCTGTGTCGTCGGTTCCGGAATTCGATTGCTCGATGAAGATCTTGAGCGTCCGCCCCTCGTCCTGGAGCAACATAAAGCGGATGCTTATGCCGTAGCGAACCAGCTCCCGATACTCTCCAATGACCTCCAAGCGGGTCACGTTTTCCAAGCCATCGATGTCAATTTGATCAGGCAGCCTTTCGCTCGTATCCATTTTCGCCACCCCCTTTGAAGAACGCAGACCACTCAGATTAGTCAGACCGGTCTGCGGGGAAAGGTTTTTAGCTATTTCGTCCTTTTCGACCGCCGGTTCGATGGCTCCAAAGATCAAAAGACCCGCTCAGACCTCATTTGTTCCGGGCGTATGGGTCTTCCAGTGCCGGCAGAAGCTTGCCGACGCAATCGCCGAAGCCGATGCGGTAGCCGTCGCCCTCGGCCGCGCCCGACAGGGTCAGCGTGTCGCCGTCCTCGATGAAGGTCCGGGTCGAGCCGTCCGGCAGTTCGATCGGCTCCTTGCCGCCCCAGCTCAGTTCCAGAAGCGAGCCGCGCTCCGGCTTGGTCGGGCCGGAAATGGTGCCGGAGCCGAGCAGATCGCCGACATTCATCGGCGAACCGGCGGTGGTGTGATGCGCCAGCTGCTGGGCCGCGGAATAGTACATTTCCTTGTAGTTCGTCCGCGACAGCACGTAAGGCTCTTTCGCGCCTTCCGGCTGGATGGAGACGGACAGCGGGATGTCGTAGAGCATCGGGCCCGGCTCTGCGAGATAGGGCAGAAGCTCCTTTTCGCGCGGCGGCGTGGACGTGCGGAACGGCTCGAGTGCTGCCTTGGTGATGATCCAGGGGCTGATGGTGTTGGCCGTCGCCTTGGCCTGGAACGGACCGAGTGGCTGGTATTCCCAGGCCTGGATGTCGCGCGCGGACCAGTCGTTCAGGAGCACATAGCCGAAGATCATGTCGTCGGCTTCCTGGACGGTGACCGGGCCTTCGGAACGCTGACCGACGATGGCGCCCATTTCCAGTTCGATGTCGAACCGGCGCGAGGGCATGAAGGCTGGCATATCCTTGTCCGGCGACTTCAGCTGGCCCCAGGGCCGACGGATGTCGGTTCCCGAAACGACGACGGACGACGCGCGGCCGTTATAGCCGATCGGAATATGCAGCCAGTTCGGCGGCAGCGCGTTTTCCGGGCCGCGGAACATGGTGCCGACGTTGAAGGCATGGTTCCTGCCGGCATAGAAGTCGGTGTATTCGGCGACCTTGAACGGCAGGTAAAGCGTGGCATCGGCCATTGCCACCAGGAACGGCTCTACCTCGGCCTGCTTGTCCGAGCCTTCGGCCAGAAGCGCGGTCAGCTCCGCACGGAAGGTGGCCCAGACCGACTGGCCCAGCGCCATGAAATCGTTCCAGTAAGGAACGTTCAGCACCTTGGAGTCTCCGCCCGGCTTGATAAGACCGGCTGCTTCCATGCCGGCGACGTCGACGATCCGGTCGCCGAGCGCTACACCGCAGCGGGGGGCTTCGTCACCGGTGGTAAAAACGCCGTAAGGCAGGTTGTTCAGCGGAAACGCGGTCTCCGCGGAATTGGCGCTGGCGACCCAGCTGCGCATCAGGGGCATGTGTGACCTCTCAAATTCATTTCGTCTTCTGCGGTGCGAACCGGCCCGAACCGGATCAGGCCGGCCCGTCTTAAATCAACGGACCGGCATGGTGAACCGCAGGCATGCGTTCTTATTTGTCCCAGGTGCCTTCCGGGGTGCCGTCGAACTTCTTCTCGATGCCGTCCCAGCAGTCGACATAATCATCCTGAAGCGGGGCTTCCTTGCCGGCAAATGCCGTCAGGTGCTGCGGGAAGCGGGTCTCGAACATGAACGACATGGTGTTGTCGAGCTTTTCCGCCTTGAGATCGGCGTTGGACGCGCCTTCGAAGGCGTTGTTGTCCGGCCCGTGGGGCAGCATCATGTTGTGCAGACTCATGCCGCCGGGGATGAAGCCCTTCGGCTTGGCGTCGTACTGGCCGTAGATGTTGCCCATCAGCTCCGACATGATGTTCTTGTGGTACCACGGCGGGCGGAAGGTGTTTTCCGCCACCATCCAGCGCTCACGGAAGAGCACGAAGTCGATGTTCGCCGTACCGGGCACGCCGGAAGGCGCGGTCAGCACCGTGAAGATCGACGGATCCGGATGGTCGAACAGGATCGAGCCGACCGGGCAATAGGTCCTGAGGTCGTATTTCACCGGTGCGTAGTTGCCGTGCCAGGCGACCACGTCGAGCGGCGAATGGCCGATCTTGCAGGTGTGGAACTGACCGCACCACTTGATGGTCAGGGTCGAGGGAACCTCGCGGTCCTCGTATGCCGCCACCGGAGTCTTGAAGTCGCGCCGGTTGGCCATGCAGTTGGCGCCGATCGGGCCGCGGCCGGGCAGTTCGAACTTCTGGCCGTAGTTTTCGCAGACGAAGCCGCGCGCCGGCCCTTCCAGCACTTCCACCCGGTAGACGAGACCGCGCGGAATGATGGCGATTTCCTTCGGCTCCAGGTCGATGATGCCGAGTTCGGTCGAAAACCGCAGCTTGCCTTCCTGGGGCACGATCAGGAGTTCGGAATCGGCGGAGTAGAAATATTCGTCCACCATGGATTGCGTGACGAGATAGATGTGGCTTGCCATGCCGACCTGGGTGTTGACGTCACCGGCGGTGGTCATGGTGCGCATGCCGGTCAGCCAGGTGAGCTTCTCATCCGTGTGCGGCACCGGATCCCAACGGTACTGGCCGAGCGACACGACATCGTCGACAACATTCGGCGCCGACTTCCAGTACGGCAGATCGATCTTCTTGTAGCGGCTGGAATGCTTCACCGACGGGCGGATGCGGTAACACCACGTGCGCTCGTTCTGATGGGACGGCGCGGTGAAGGCGGTGCCGGACAGCTGCTCGCCGTAAAGGCCGTAAGCGCACTTCTGCGGGCTGTTCATGCCCTGGGGCAGAGCACCGGGCAGCGCCTCGGTCTCGAAGTCATTGCCGAAGCCCGGCATGTACTGCAGCTCGTTCTGGCCGTGCTGCGCAGCACCTTTTCCGACGATGTCGCTGTCGATCTGGTCCATGTCGATATCCTCCCTGAAAGGGGCCCCGAATGGGGCTGACATAATTTAGTTTCACTTGTAACCATTTTGATTTCGAGGGTCAAGGGAGAATGCGAGCGGTCTCCATTGGCACCCGATCACAAAGCCGCCCGGAGGCCGTTTCGCATCAGCGCCGCAACCTCCCGCATCTTGTCTTCCCCGGACTCATCTGCTATTAGAACAAAACAGGAACATTAATGGAGATCCTCATGTTGGCCGATCCCGTCACCGAAGAGGTTTTTGCAACCGGATACGCGGCACACAACGCCGGAAAGCCGGAAACCGGGCCGGCAGAGGTCCGCATTGTCGACGTCACGGCAACGGACGTGGAAACCATGCTGGCCTATCTTCAAAAGACCCTGTCCAAGGCGGAACAGATCCGCGAGCGCACGACCGCAGGCAGCTATCTGGACAAGGTGCTGGCAAAGACCATGGAAAGCATCGCGGTGGAAATGGCGCAGCTTCGCTATCTCCTGGCCCACCCGGACTATCCCGTGCCGCCGGGACTCGCGGGTCTTTTCGTATCCGGATCCACTGCCTCAGCCGGACGCATGCAGCCGGCGATGTGACCCCCCGCTGGGTTAACCAACAGTTAAATTTCCGGAGCTTAATCGTCAGGTTTTCCACCAGAAGCCCGCAACCTTTGATAGCCTAATTCTAGGGCAAGCAGTTATTAACTGCAGAAATCGGGGTAGAAACATGTTTACGTCAGCGGTCGGGGTCCCGCTTTTGACGGGTTATGCCATCGGGGCAACCGTCTTTTTTCTTTTAAGCCTTTACGAACTTGGCAGACATCACCGTCTCAGGCCTGCGGTCGTCCTGGCAACACTTGGCTGCGCCGGTATCTGGCCATTGGCCCTTGTACTAGTCCTGCTGATCAAGCCGAGGCGAATGGCAGGCTAAGCGGCGGCCTCGTCGCCCGGCGCCGTCTGCCAGCCGAGGTCCGTCAACGTGACGATGCGGTTGCCTCTGAGATCGGTCGCGCAAAGGATAAAGCCGCGCTCTTCCATGTGGCTCAAAAGCCAGCGTGCCCGGCCCGGAGAGCGGGTGCCGTAGGCGGTCGCGATTTCAATGTTCCCGGGGCACGGCGCCTTGGCGTTGGCCGCCTTGGCGAGCAGCAGGTAGACCCCGCGCATGTCTTCAGGCAATTCGGCTGCGACCAGTTCCGCCTGGGCCCAGGCGCTGTCGTCCACCTCGCCTTTATCGACGCCGGCGCGTGCGACCGAGAGCTTTTCGCGGAACACCTGCAGATCGGGAATGCCGCCCGGCAGCTTGGCGATCCGGCAGCGGACCTGGAAATCCTGGTAGAGCGTCGCAATCGGCTGGAAGGCGGCCTCCGGTTCGGACAGGATCTCGCCGATGATCTCGGCAATCCCCTCCTCCCGCGCACCGTAATCAAGAAGATTGGCCGCCGGTTCCGCCTCCCCTGCCCTGTCGGCGCTCGTCAGTTGATCGAGCACATCGGAGGTCGTGGCGACCGGTTCCGGCTGGCGCACGCGCACCGGTACCGCCTCGCCGGGAGACGGGGTGAAGATCAGGTCCTTCGCATCTTCCGGCGGCTGATCGGGCAGCGGCATCAGTTTCGGGCTGCCGCCGCGGCCGGCGGTTTCCACCGGACCGATCTTCACCGGCACCGGCCGGCGCGACAGGGCCGGTCCGAGGGCGACGAAATGGCCGCGGTCAAGATTGCGGAAGGTCTCCGCCTGGCGCCGCTCCATGCCGAGCAGATCGGCGGCGCGTGCCATATCGATATCGAGAAAAGTCCGTCCCATCAGGAAGTTGGAGGCTTCCGCGGCCACGTTCTTGGCGAGCTTTGCAAGACGCTGGGTGGCGATGACCCCTGCAAGCCCGCGCTTTCGGCCGCGGCACATGAGATTGGTCATGGCGCCGAGCGAGCGGCGGCGGGCTTCCTCGGAAACCTCTCCGGCAGCGGCGGGCGCGAACAGCTGCGCCTCGTCGACGACGACCAGCATCGGATACCAGAGGTCCCGATCCGCATCGAATAGCCCGTCCAGGAAGGTGGCGGCCGCCTTCATCTGGCGGTCGGCGTCGAGCCCTTCCAGATTGAGGATGACCGACACCCGGTGCGCCCGCACCCGGCCGGCGATCATCTGCAGGTCTTTTTCGGTTCCGACCGCATCGACGACCACATGGCCGTATTTGTCGGCCAGGGAAACGAAGTCGCCTTCCGGATCGATGATGGCCTGCTGCACCCAGCCGGCGGACTGTTCCAGGAGCCGTCGCAGCAGATGCGACTTGCCCGAGCCGGAATTGCCCTGAACCAGCAGGCGCGTTGCCAGCAATTCCTCAAGATCCATTCCGGCCTGCTGGCCGTTGGTCATTTCCCCGATATCGATGCTAACTGTCATACGTCTTCCTGGCGTCGAGCCGCTTCTCCGGCCTGACGGCGCTCAAATCGCTGGAACTCCGGAACCTGTTTTTCAGACACTGACCGAAATCAGCATGATTCCCGGCGCCGTGCAAAACCGTGGGGGCGTCCTGACGCCGATTTCCCCAATCCTCACGAACAAGTCAACAGCTTCATGTCCCTTTCGGGCTTTTCCTCCTTTTCCGGCGGTCCTATCTCAAACCGATAACAGGGTGAGGGAGAGAACCATGCAGGTCCATGCCGATCTGAAAAAGCGCGCCGCCGTCGACAGCAACTCACTGGATTGGATACCCTCGCCCATGGCGGGCGTCGAGCGCCGCATGCTGGAGCGCGACGGGGAGGAAGTCGCACGGGCGACATCGCTGGTGCGCTATGCGCCGGGGTCGTCCTTTTCCGCCCATAAGCATGATCTGGGCGAGGAATTCCTGGTACTCGACGGGGTCTTTTCCGACGAAACCGGCGATTTCGCCAAGGGCATGTATGTGCGCAATCCTCCCGGCTCCAGCCACGTACCCTCCAGTGCGCCCGGCGCCACGATCCTCGTTAAGCTGCGCCAGATGGATCCGGCGGACCGCAGATTCGTGCGCATCGACACAAATGACGGGTCCGCCTGGCAAGCAGGCCGCCAGGGCGAGAAACTGTTGCCGCTTTTTTCCGATGCCCATGAAGACGTCGTAATGCTGGACTGGGAGAAAGGGGCTGCCTTCGACACCGTTCCCCTGCCCGGCGGCGCGGAGTATTTCGTCCTTTCTGGGAGCTTTTCCGATGAAAACGGGACCTATGGGGAGGGCAGCTGGCTGCGGCTACCGGCCGGTTCCACGCAGACGATCACCAGCAAAACCGGCGCCCGCGTCTATCGAAAGACGGGCCATCTGGCGTAACGGCCGCCCCTTCCCGCATGATATCCGTATCTTGCCGGACTTGTCCGCCTGCGTCATATTCAATGATATGAATCTTTGAATTCGAAGAATGCGGCCAGGGCAATCGTCCACGAAGGCCGCAAAGGGAGGACTTCATGCGATACGGATTTTTCGGACTTCTTGCTCTTGGGATGACCCTGACAATACCGGCGGTGGCCGCCGACGGCGACCTGAAGATCGCGGGCGACGAGACTGTGATCACCATCGAAACCGATGACGGCGCCGTCGACATCACCCGCCAGAAAACGGAGGCGGCCCTGATCGGGGGCGTGTTGCAGCCGATGGTTCCGGTTCCAGGCGTCACCCCGGTCGGCGAACTTGAAGTCCTCGACGCACTGAAGACCAAAAGCGCCAAGGTGGTCGATATGCGCACGCTGGAATGGCGCACCAAGTCCACCATTCCCGGCAGCATCCACATCCCTTACACGGAAGTCGCCATGCGGCTGAACGAACTGGGCTGCACGGGCGGCCAGGGTTCCTGGGACTGCGCCAATGCCGACAACATGATCGCCTTCTGCAACGGTCCGGCCTGTCCGCAGAGCCCGACCGCGATCAAGGCCATGGCCCGTGAAGGCTATCCGGTGGAAAAGATCTTCTACTATCGCGGCGGCATGCAGGACTGGGCCGTCCTGGGGCTCACCGTGGCCGAAGACATGTTCTGAGCCTCTGTTTCGAATGATGAAGCCGTAGCATCCGCGTACCGGCCGGCGCCTGCAAGAGCGCGGGCCGGTATCGGAAGGTCGGTCAGTTCCGGCCGTGCAGTGGCCGTTCAGGTTCCAAGTTCATCTCAACGGTTGCGGAAGCCGCCAGCCGATTTGCCGAACGCACCTCCGCTCAGTCGCTTGCCGCCGTTGGCAAAATGCCCGCACTTGTCGGGACCGCACACCACCGCGCCAACCGCTTTGCCACCGTTCGGACCTTTGCCGCCGATGACGGCGACACCGTTGCCGTTCGGGCCTTTCACGCCTCCCGCGCCGACTGACCCGCCGTTGGGACCCTTGCCGCCTGCAACGCCATAGGCGCCTTTCGGACCGCTGTGTCCGGCATGAAAGCTATTCCACTGCTTGTACCAGGGCCGGCCGGCATAATGGGTGTTCCAATAGACCTGACTGTAGGCGACAACCGCCACTCCGGCAGCCGGTGCAACCCAGGGGCTCACCACCGTGTAGCCGCCGTTATAGGCAATGGTGATATAGCTGGCCGAGACCCAGCCGCGGTCCGCGCCCCAGCTGACATCGCACCAGGTCGTGCCCGCATTGCAGCCATGAAGCGTGACGCCCGCATAGGCCGGCAGTGTCGTGACGATGGGATAGGACGTGGCCGGGCCTGCCCTCATGTTCAGGTCCGTGACCGTTTCAGCGATCGTTGACGCGTTTGCCGACGACAGACCGACCAATCCGACCAACGGCAGCGCGGTGACCGCCGCGGCTACAATCGTCCGCATTTTCGAGAAGACAGGTTTCATGATTTTTCTCCTTCCGTCTGTTTGACCGTGACGCGTCCCGAACAAAAGAAGCGCACCACAGTGGCATAGGAGAAATCAGCACCGACGACCTGTGACGGGCGGCACAGCGAAGGAAGCTCCGGCAATGCGGGGCACACCCTCAACGTGCAATCCTGAAATGGTGTTTGTGCTCTCGCAGATATGAAATGATCTGCGCCAAGCGCGTTTTCGTTCCCAGCACCCGCTCCCTATTCCGCCGCCTGCAGGGCCGGTGCGCTTGCGCGCAGATACCGGCTCGGAACGATGCCGGTCATGCGTTTGAACATGGTGGTGAAGGCGGCCGTGCTGTCGTAGCCGAGATCGAGGGCGACGCTGGTGACCTGCTCTCCGCCGGCAAGGCGCGGCAGGGCAGCGAAGATGCAGGCCTGCTGGCGCCACGCGGACAGGCTGACGCCGGTCTCTGCCCGGAAGAAACGGGTGAACGAGCGCCGGCTCATGGCGAGCGTGCCGGCCCAGTCATCGATGGTGGCACCGACTGCCGGGTCGGCCAGAAAGCTGCGACAAAGATTTGCCAATCGCGGATCGGCCGGAAACGGCAAACCGAGCGGGCGCTCCGGCAGATTGGGGATCTCTTCCAGGATCAGGGCCATGATCAGCCCCGCGCGGCTTGCGGCCTCGTAGCTTTGCGGGAGCCGGACCGCCTCCAGCATCAGGCTGCGCATCAGGTCCGTCAGGCCGACGACACGGGTTTCCCTCGGCAACTCCGAGACAGCGCCAGGGGTCACATAGATCGAGCGCATGCTGACCTGGCCGCTCGCCGTAACGGAATGCTCCAGCTCGGCCGGCACCCAGAGCGCATGGTCGGGCGGCACCATCCAGCTGCCCGTTGCGGTCGAAACCGTCACGACACCTGCAAGCGCATAGATCAACTGAGCCCGGCTGTGCCGATGCGGCCGAACCACGTAGCCGTCCGGATATTCACTCGCCTTGGCGATGACCGGACCGCGTGCGCGCTCAAGACTTTCGATGATCCGGTCATGGGTTTCAACAGGCCCGGCCGGTTTCGCATCGGCCGCGCCCGACGCGTTGCCCTGTCCAGCGGCAGCCTGATGTCCGGTGATATCGCGCGTCATCAATGACCCTGTACGTTTGGCCCACTTGAATAATAAATGGACCATAGCACGAAAGCAGGCCGAAACGATCCTGCTATTCTCGCAGGCAAGACCAGCCTCTCAGGGCATCGGGTACCAATCGAGATGAATATGACCAACGCCACCACGACTGCCGGCCAATCGTCTGCCCCCTCGACGACCTTTGCGATCATCGCGGCACTCAGCTTCTGCCACATGCTGAACGACATGATGCAATCGCTGCTGGCGGGGATCTATCCGATCCTCAAGGAGGACTATGCGCTCGATTTCGGCCAGATCGGCTTGATGACGCTCACGTTCCAGGTCACTGCGTCGCTTCTGCAGCCGCTGGTCGGCATCTATACGGACAAGCACCCGCAACCCTATTCGCTGAGCGTCGGAATGGGCTCGACTTTTGCCGGGCTGATCCTGCTCGCCAATACCCAGCGGTTCGAGTGGATGCTGGTATCCTGCGCGCTGATCGGCCTGGGTTCGGCGGTGTTTCACCCGGAATCCTCGCGCATTGCCCGCCTGGCCTCCGGCGGCCGGCTCGGCCTTGCCCAGTCGCTGTTTCAGGTCGGCGGCAATTTCGGCACGGCGCTCGGGCCGCTGCTCGCCGCCTTCATCGTCCTGCCCAACGGCCAGAAAAGCGTTGCCTGGTTCTCGGCCGCCGCTCTTGTGGCCATGCTGGTGCTGTGGCAGGTGGGCTCCTGGTACTCGGGCAAGAGAAAGGCCACGGCCCGGCATGCGGTCGTCCATACAGGCACCGCGCTGCCGCGGTCACGGGTCGTGTTGGCAATTGCCGTTCTCGGGCTGCTGGTCTTTTCCAAGTACATCTACATGGCCAGCCTGACCAATTATTACACCTTCTACCTGATGCATAAATTCGACGTCAGCATCCGGGACTCCCAGTTGCTTCTGTTCCTGTTCCTGGGCGCGATTGCGGCCGGTACGGTGATCGGCGGGCCGGTCGGAGACCGGATCGGACGCAAGGTGGTGATCTGGATTTCGATCCTCGGCGTGCTTCCGTTCACGCTGATCCTTCCCTACGCCAACCTGTTCTGGACGGGGGTTCTGAGCGTGATTATCGGCGTGGTGCTGGCCTCGGCCTTCTCGGCGATCATCGTCTTCGCCCAGGAACTGGTGCCGGGCAAGGTCGGGTTGATCGCAGGCCTGTTCTTCGGTTTTGCCTTCGGGATTGCAGGCCTGGGCGCGGCCGTTCTGGGCGCAGTCGCTGACGTGAAAGGGATCGACTACGTCTATCGCCTGTGCGCCTTCCTGCCGGCCTTCGGCATCCTGACGGTGTTTCTGCCGAAGGTTGAGAGGGCGTGACTAACCGCCGGCCGGCAAAATCCGGGCCGTCAAAAGGCTATCGAAACTGAAAGAGGAAGGACCGGCGGTTTCGCACCGCCGGCCGAAGCGCTTACAGGGACGCCATATAGACCGGCAGTTCGCGCAGGTCCGGCACGACGATCATCTTCTTCACCTTGCCTTCCTTGAAGGCTTTCAGGAAGCGGGAATAGTTCTTGAAGGCGACGCAGCCATGGGACCCGTTGGTGCCGCGGACCAGCGACGTATGCGCGAGCATCCCGTCTCGACCTTTCATGGCGGCCCGATCGGTCGGCAGCATGCGCACTGCCTCAACCCCGTGGTAGCGGCGTTCCCGCATGACGAGATTGTAGACATTCGGCGGAGTCGGCCCCCGGTTTTTCCGATAAACGTAATCGGGATTGTCCTTCATGTGGCCAAGACCGGAATGGGCTTCCAGTTTCTGGCCGTCGGGCATGTAGACCGTGGCGGACTTGATGTCGTAGACGGCGATCCCGCTGCCGCGTCCGGGAAGCCCGCCCTTGGCGTCGCCACCGCTGAACACCTTCGACAGGCCGCCAAACAGGCCGCCCCGACCGCTGTCGTCGGTGGTGGCTGGATCTTCCGGCGCCGCATAGGCCAGCTGGGTATAGCTTTTACGCTTCTTGTCGGTCTCGGCCTCTTTGGTTCGAGCCCACTCGGGAACTTCCGGGCGTTTGGAGGGGACCGGAGGCGCTTCGGACAGTGTGTCCGCTGCTGCGACTTCGGTTTCCGCGATCACCTCGCCGGTTTCCGTATCATCCGTCTCGGTCTCCAGCGCCGCGACCGTGATGGTTTCGTCAGCTCCGGAATCGGTTTCGGTGTCGGTTTCCCGTGCGGCAATCAGCCTGCGCCGCAGCAGGCCCTTGGCCAGTTCGGCGACAAGAGCCACCTTCGCCGTTGCCTCGTCCTCTTCCTGCTGGCGCCTGGCCATGGCCAGCGCGAGCGTTTCTTCGGACGAATAGGCGCGCGGGCGAGCCGGTTCGGAGATCACCTCCTGCCCGGTCGTTGTCAGGCGATCGACGGGTCCCGCCACAGCGCTGGCATGCACCGGTGGAATGCTGCCGGTAACGATGTCGTCCGGCTTGTCCTCAGGCAGAGGAGGAACATAGGCCTGGGTTTCCGGGTCCGAAAAGATCCGTGACAGGGTCTCTTCAATCGGCCCAACGGAAGATTGCGAGAGGGTGACGGACAGAACGAGAGCGGAAAGAGCGATGGTCCCGCCCAGAATTGCCACGCGCGATTTGCGGACACCAGACTTCGCCGCTGCCGGCCCCTGAGGTTCGGAAGGCTGTTTACTACGATACATATGCGCCCAAACGTTGCTTTACCCGCGGATTACGAACCGCGTGTTCGACAAATCGACACTTAAAGGCAGCAACCCTGCCCCTGCCTGTCGAGGTCCCCAGCAATCTCCGACTATGAAGAAACTTGGTAACCAAGACGTTTACGAAAACGATCGCAATCGAAGATTACGAAATCACCATGTTTGACCGAAGAACACCAAAAAACGGCCATTTTCGGGCATTCCGCCAAAGCACCCTTTTTCAGACAGAGGCTGCCGACAGGGAATGTCCTATCCGGACATAGGTAATCGCCGGCCCGGATCCAGAGCTCTAAGCATTCATCCGGACCTGCCGAATGTCGTGCCGCGGCAGGCTGGGGTGTGGACGTCGAAGGCAGTGAATTGCCTAAGCAAAATCGCTTTTGTAGGTGTCTCGCAGTACATTCTTCTGGATCTTGCCCATGGTGTTGCGCGGCAGCGCCTCCACGACGTGGACTTCCTTGGGCTGCTTGAAGCGGGCGAGCTTGTCGGCCAGCGCAGCGGTGACGCCTTTGGCGTCGAGACTGGCGCCCGGACGGGCGGCAACGACCGCGACCACGCCTTCTCCGAAATCGGGATGAGGCACCCCGATAACCGCACTTTCGGCGACGCCCGGGATTTCGTCCAGCAGCGCCTCGACCTCGGCCGGGTAGACGTTGAAGCCGCCGGAGATGATCAGATCCTTGGAGCGGCCAACGATGGAGACGTAGCCACGCTCATCGATCCGGCCCATGTCGCCCGTGACGAAATAGCCGTCGGTGCGGAATTCCTCCGCCGTCTTTTCCGGCATGCGCCAGTAGCCCTGGAACACATTCGGGCCCTTGACCTCGATCACGCCGACCTCGCCCTGGGGCAGTTCCCTGCCCGTCGTCGGATCGGCGATCCGGAGACCGACGCCCGGCAGCGGGAAGCCGACGGTGCCGGCCCGGCGCTCGCCGTCATAAGGGTTGGAGGTGTTCATGTTGGTTTCCGTCATGCCGTAGCGTTCCAGGATCGCGAGGCCCGTGCGCTCGCTGAACTCCTTGTGCACCTCGGCCGACAGCGGCGCGGACCCGGATATGAAGAGCCGCATGTGGGACACCAGCTCCCGGGTGAAGGCCTGCGATCCAAGCAGTCGGATGTAGAAGGTCGGCACACCCATCATCGAGGTTGCCTTCGGCAGAAGCTTCAGGACCGTATCCAGATCGAACTTCGGCAGGAACAGCATGGAGCCGCCGGCAAGAAGCAGGGTGTTGGTGGCAACGAACAGCCCGTGGGTATGGAAGATCGGCAAGGCGTGCAGCAGGACATCGTCGCCGGTGAACTGCCAGTAATTCACCAGTGTCCGGGCGTTGGACGCCAGGTTCTCGTGGGACAGCATCGCCCCCTTGGAGCGGCCGGTGGTGCCGGAAGTGTACAGGATCGCCGCCAGATCGCTGTCCTCGCGCGGCACATCCTGAAACTCTTCGGAAGCGCCATCGGCAAGCCGGCGCAGGGAGCCTTCGCCGGCCGCGTCGAGTGTCTGCAGGCTGGCGCCGACTTTCTTCGCCGTCGCAGCAAGGGCGTCGGCCTTCGACGGATCGCAGACGAGGACGGCCGGTTCCGCGTCTGTGACGAAATAGTCGATCTCGGACGGCGTATAGGCGGTGTTCAGCGGCAGGAAGACACCGCCCGCGCGAACCGTCGCCAGATAAAGCATCAAGGCTTCCGGCGTCTTTTCCACCTGCACCGCGACCCGGTCGCCCGGCGCGACACCGATATCGGTCAACGCATTGGCATATCGGGCCGACAGGGTCAGTACATCCCCATAGGTGATCTGTCGCCCGTCATGGGTCTCCAGAAAAACCTTGCCGGTGTCCGGCATGTTGGCGCGGATTTCGGAAAAGAGATGGTTCATGGGCTTAACTCACCGGCGTCAAGGATTTGTTTTGGGGAATGGCCCTGATCAGTTTCTGGACCTGGGAGCTGGAAGCGACCGCCCCGGTTTCGGCATAAGATTCGTGATTCCGCTCTATATATCTCAGATCATAGAGGTAATTCACCATGAAGCCGTGGGCCTGGGCGAGACCGTTGGGGGAAACGTCCCCCAGCCAGTTGACCTTTTCCAGACGCGCGCCGTTGCCGATATGGAACCGGGCGACCGGATCGAGCGGCCGGCCCTTCCGGTCCTTCTCGCGGGTCAGGTAGTGCGCGCAAAGGCCTGCCAGGGCCGGCTCCAGGCGTTTGCAGGTGTCCTGGTTGAGATGCCAGTCGCCCGTCTGCAATTCCTCGTACAGGTCGTCGCCAAGGGCCGTCCGGGACTGCCCGGCCTCGTCCTTCAGATCCCGGGCCAGCCAGCGGGCGAAGCCCGGCACCGGCGACAGGGTGACGAAGGTCTTCAGGCCGGGAAGCTCCCGGCGCAACTCCTCGACCACCTGCTTGATCAGGAAGTTGCCGAAGGAAATGCCGCGCAGGCCTTTCTGGCAGTTGGAGATGGAATAGAAAACCGCGGTGGCCGCCTCTTCCGCCCGGATCTCGGCCCGTTCTTCGGCCAGGATCGGCGCGATCGCACCGGGAATGTCCCGGGTAAGCGCGACCTCGACGAAGATCAGAAGATCATCGACCAAGGCGGGATGGAAGAAGGCGTAAAGCCGCCGATCCTCCAGGCCGATACGCCGGCGCAGATCGTCCCAGCCGGCGATCTCGTGCACCGCTTCGTATTCGATGATCTTTTCCAGGATGGAGGCCGGGGTCGACCAGTCGATCCTGCGCATCACCAGGAACCCCCTGTTGAACCAGGAGGAAAACAGGTGCTCGAAATCCCGGTCTACTTCCCGAAGTTCCGGGTGGTCCGCCAAGTGGTCCAGGAGATCGGCACGCATATCGACCAGGGCACGGGTGCCGCCGGGCGCCAGGTTCAGACGCCGGATCAATTCCTGCCGGCGCGGTTCGGAAACCGCGTGCAGCTGCCTCAGAACGGCAGGGTCATCCGGCGTTTCCTGGATCTTCGCAGCGGTCTGCCGAACAAGGTCCAGATCGGGGCTGAAGCGCTCCAGGAGCGCCTGGAAAAACGCCAGTTTGGCCTCGTTTCCAAGTGCGGCGTAAGTCGTCAGCACTTCCTGTGCGATGGCAACCCCGGAAGCCTCGCCGCGCCCCGACAGCAGTTGCTCGCACAATTCGACGACCGGAATGCCGGAATTCCGGTTCCGGCGGACGTCGAGAAGAGCCCGCCCCTGCTCGGTGATGGATGACAGCAGTTCTCCGAAAAAGCTCGTATTCATAAAGCCTTGCCCAGCATGAGTTCCGGAAGCCATGTGGCAATACCGGGGACCAGACAGAGGATCACGATCCCGGCCGCCATACACAGCACGTAAGGAATCGACCCGCGCAGGATTTCGGCCAGCGTGATGTTCGGAGCGATCCCGTTAATCACATATAGGTTCAAACCCACCGGAGGCGTAATCAGACCTATTTCCATGTTGATCGTGAGTATCACGGCGAACCAGTAGGGATCAAAGCCTGCCTGAAGTATGATCGGCAGCAGGATCGGCGCGGTCATCAGAATGACGGCGACCGGTGGCAGGAAGAAGCCCGCGACCAGAAGAAACAGGTTGATGATCGCCATCAGGACCCAGCGATTGACGTCGAGATCCGCGATCCAGTTGGCGATCGACTGGGTGACGAACATGGACGACAGGGTGTAGGAAAACAGTTCCGACGCACCGATGATCATCATGATCATCACGCTTTCCTTCAAGGTGTCGCGGAACATGCGCGTCACCTTGGAAAAATCCCACATCCGGTAGATCACCACCACGAGCACGATGCAGAACAGCGCGCCGACGCCGGCCGCCTCGGACGGCGTGGCCACCCCGCCGTAAAGCACGTAGAGGATGGCCACGATGATCGTCAGGAAGGGCAGCACCCGCGGTAATGCCGCGAACCGTTCCTTCATGGTGAAGCGTTCCGTGAGTTCCGACAGGCCCACGCCCCGGCGTTTGCAGTCGTATATCGTCCAGGCCATGAACAGCACGGTCAGCATGAACCCAGGCAGGAGTCCCGCGATGAACAGGCGACCGATGGAGGTTTCCGTGGCAATGCCGTAGACGATCATGGTGATCGACGGCGGGATCAGGATCCCCAGCGTTCCGCCAGCGGCGATGGACCCGGCGGCAATCTCGTTCGGATAGCCGCGCTTGGTCATTTCCGGAATGCCCATCTTGCCGATGGCCGCGCAGGTCGCCGGCGACGATCCGGACAAAGCGGCAAAGATCGAACAGGCCCCCAGATTGGACAGGACCAGGCCGCCCGGGACCCGGTTCAACCAGCGGTCGAGGGCCTCATAAAGGTCCTTGCCGGCCGGCGAAGACGCGACCGCCGCCCCCATCAGGATGAACATGGGGATGGAAACGAGGCCGAAGGACGCCAGCCCGCCGAAGAACGTTTCCCCTAAAATGGTCAGGCTGCCGGGCCCGTCAACGATCAGGAGCGCCATCACGGAGACGAAGCCAAGCGCAAAGGCAATCGGCGTTCCGATGCCGAGGAGGGCCAAAAGCGCAATCAGCACCAGCAGGCCGGAAACAAGCGGGCTCATTCGTGCGCTCCCCAGATCTTGGCCAGTTCGGCAATGTATTGCAGCGTCATCAGCCCGATGCCCACCGGCAACGGCAGAAGCGGGATCCAGAGCGGCAGCGCCCAGACGGTATCCGTCGTCCAGTCGTAGCTCCAGGCTTCCTCGAAATAGGTCCATCCGGACCAGGCAAGCATGGCCGCGAACGCCAGGCCGACCAGGCCGGCGAGCGACTGCATGAACTCCCTCCAGGGACGCTTCAGGGCCATTTGCAGAAGGTCGACATTCACATGCCCCTTTTCCATCAGGACATAGGGGCTTGCGAGAAAGGTCATGGCGACCAGGGAATAAACGACGAATTCCGTCTGCCAGACGGTCGAGGCATTCAGAAAATACCGGATCACCACCATCTGGGTCACAACCAGAATGGCTGCGGCCAGGAGCAGAAGCGAGATGACGGCGGCCCCACGCGAAAGGGCGGAAACCCAGCGGATATAGGCGGTCATACGAGACATCCGAGGTCGCGGCAGCCGTTCCCGCACGCACGCCACCCGCACGCCGCAAGCTGCCAGTTACTGGTTTTCGTGAAGGTCAGCCGGCCCGGCGCTTTTGCGCACCGGGCCGCAGGGTCGTTTCTGCCGGCTTATTCGACCGCCAGCGCCTTGTCGATCAGTTGCTGACCGCCTTCGACCTTCTCGGCGAAGTTCTTGTAGGAGGTCTCCTTTGCGATCGCGAGCCAGGCGTTGTAGTCGTCGGCGGACATTTCGACGACCTCGACACCGGCATCCTCATAGGCCTTGACCAGCTTGTCATCGAGACCCTTGGCCTGACCGGCGAAATAGTCCTCGGCCACCTTGGCTGCCGCCATCAGGGCGTCCTGCTGTTCCTTGGAGAGCTTGTCCCAGCTGCGCTTGGACATCAGGATCGGCTCGTACATGAACCACAGCGCATTGGCGCCCGGCTTGGTCAGGCAGGTCACCTGTTCGTAGATACGATAGGACACGAAGGAACCGGACGAGGTGTTGGCTGCGTCCAGAACGCCGGTCTGCAGACCGGTGTAGATCTCCGATGACGGCATGGACGCGATCGAGCCGCCCGCTCCCACGAGCATCTCTTCGAAGGCCGGACCGGCCGCGCGGGTCACCTGCCCCTTCATGGTCTCCGGACTGGTGATGCACTGCTTCTTGGAGGCAAACGCACCGGCAAGCCAAGCATCCGCCAGAACCACGACGCCGGCGTCATTGATGACCTGCTTGATGTCGTCCATGAACGGCGATGTGTTCAGCCGCGCCGCACGCTCATGATTGCGCACCAGGCCCGGCATCAGGGTCGCTGAGAATTCCGGATGACGGCCAGAGGCATAGTCGAGCGGGAAAGCCGAAATATCGAGCTGGCCCTTGACCATGGCGCCCCACTGTTCCTTGGGCTTGAACAGGGACTTGCCCGGATAGACCTGGATCTTGACGCCGACGTCGGCCTTTTCCACTTCGCGCGCGAGGATCTGGACCATTTCGTCGCGAACGTCACCTTTTCCGCCCGGCCACTGGTGCGATGCCTTCAGAGTGACATCGGCAGCATTCGCCGCAGGTATGGCGGCACAAACGGCAGCGCTCAGGACGAGCGCCGTCTTGATAAATGTCTTCATATTTTCCTCCCGTTAGCGCGCCATCCTGTTTTTGCGGAAGTCTGCGCGCGGGCGGTTACCCGCCAAGGCCAAGGCAAACATAGCTCTCGCATGCGAGTCAATCTTTTTTGTATACAAGAATTTGATTTTTGCATAAATTGAGCCCATGACCAAACCCCGCAGCAAAGCCCGGCGTGCCGAAACCTTACGCGAAGCCCTCGAAGGGGACATCGCGACCGGGCGCTATCCGGCGGGAACCCGGCTCGACGAAGTCACGCTCGCCACCCGCTTCAACGTTTCGCGAACGCCGATCCGCGAAGCCCTGATCGAACTGTCCGTCTCCGGCCTGGTCGAGATCCGGCCGCGGCGGGGCGCCTTCGTTCGGGAAATCGGCATTCCCCGGCTGATCGAAATGTTCGAGGTGATGGCGGAGCTGGAAGCCATGTGCGGCCGGCTTGCCGCACGGCGCATTTCGCCCAAGGAACTGGCGACCCTTCAGGCCGCCCATGAGGCCTGCAACCTCGCCTGCGAGGACGGGGATCCGGACGCCTATTTTCATGCCAACCAGACCTTCCACGAGGCGATCTACAAGGCAAGCCACAACGGTTTTCTCGCCGATCAGGCCCGGAGCCTGCAGAACCGGCTCAAGGTCTACCGGCGCCTGCAATTGCGCGTGCGCAATCGGGTCGAGATGTCTCTGGCCGAACACCAGAAGATCGTCGACGCCATCGCCCGTGGCGATGCGGAGGCAGCAGGCGACCACCTGCGCCAGCATGTCCTGATCCAGGGCGAGCGCTTCAATGACTTCGTCGCCTCGGTCGCATCGCACCGGGAAGAAGCCGAAGCCGACTGGCCGCTGCGCAGCGCTGCCGGATAATTAAGCGCGTCCGATCGCCATCCCGCCTTGAAAGCACCTCGAGTTTCCGTCACGCTCACCCGTGTCTTGAACGCACACAGCGGGAGCATCCATGCGCAGTGAAACGCTTGCGGAAAAGATCGCCGACGGAACCGTGCATGTGATCGGCATCGGTCTCGGGCTGGCGGCGACCATCACCCTGATCGCAATCTTGTGGAATTCGCCCGACACCGGACGGCAGGTGAGCGTGTTCGTCTACACCGGCTGCCTCATGGCCATGCTGAGCTGCTCAGCCCTCTACAACATCTTCGCCAGGGAGAAGAAGCAGGGATTGTTGCGCAAGCTCGATCACGCGGCGATCTTCCTCATGATCGCAGGCACTTACACCCCTTTGGCGTCGATGATCATCGGCGGCTGGACCGGCGGTATTCTGCTCGCCGTCGTGTGGACCGGCGCGCTCGCAGGCGCGATCCTGAAGTTCGTGAACCTGAACGGAGTTGAGCGGATCACCGTTCCCCTGTGCCTGGCTTTGGGCTGGGTGGTCGTTTTCGCCTTCAAACCGCTGCTCGACAAGGCGTCGGGCTTCGGCTTCGGCATGATCCTGCTGGGCGGCCTGCTCTATACGGTCGGAACGGCCTTTTACGCCTGCAAACGACTGCCGTTCCAGAACGCCATCTGGCACGCCTTCGTGCTGGCGGCCGCCATCTGCCACTTCAGCGCGGTGCTTTATGACGTGGCGCTTATGCCAGTGACGGCGAGCTGAGACGATAAGAGCGGCCCTCTTGGGGGCCGCTCTGTCTCGTCGACACGGAACTTCCGGTCAGACGACCTGCTGCTGTTCCGCCTGTTCCTTGGTCAGAACAATGACCTTGGTGCGCAGCGGAACGCGGCTGAAGAGATCGATCACATCCTGCTGCCACATGCGGATGCAGCCGGAGGAGGCTTTCGTCCCGATGCTGGAGGGCTTGTTGGTGCCGTGGATGCGGAACAGCGTGTCCACCGGCCCCTGCCAGAGATCCATCGCGCGGGCGCCGAGCGGGTTCTTCAGCCCCGGCTCCATGCCCTTTTCCCAGTAACGGCCGAGCGACGGCTTGCGCGCGATCATTTCCTGCGGAGGCCGCCAGATCGGATGCTCGCGCTTGACGCGGATCAGAGCCTCGCCGGACCAGGCGAAGCCGGAACGGCCGACGCCGATGCCGTAGCGCAGGGCTTTTTTGCGGGACAGGGTCCAGTAGAGGAAATTGTTATACGGATCGACGATGATCGTGCCCGGCTGTTCACGGGACTTGTAGTCCACGACCTGGCGCCAGTACTTCCGGTCGAACGACTTGTAGTTGATCGCCGGCCAGGTGTAGTCGCCGTCGGGCCATGCCGCATAGGCGGAAGCATAGTCGAAGGTTTCATCCGGCAGGTCCGGCTGGTCGTGCAGACCGACCGAGTAGCAGCCCGAAAGCGGAACCGCCATCATCGCCAGGCCGCCGCCTAAAAAGGCACGACGACTGAACGAACTGCTCATAGGTGCCGCAGGGGACGTTTTCATCGCTTCAAATTCGCTCGGCATGATGGCTCCGCTGTTTTCCTCGCATTTTCATGCGCAGTTTGGGGCCCGTTGGCAAGCGCTTTCTGGGTCCGATCCGGTTTGACACTGGAAATTTCAAACCGATATCGACAAATATGAGACAGACCTTAACCTTGTCTCTCCCTCCCCTCTTCTCGCCAGTCCGAGGTTCCAGCTTTTGCCTTCGAACAAGATCCCCGTCTTCGACGGTCACAACGACACCCTTTTGAAACTGGAAATCGAGGCGGGGACGCCGAAAGAACGCAGTTTTTTCGAACGCACCCAACAGGGCCATATCGACCTGCCGCGGGCGCGTGAGGGCGGATTTGCCGGCGGGCTGTTCGCCATGTTCGTACCGTCGAACATCCACCAGGATTTCACCAGGCCGTTCAATCCGAGAGATCCGGCCAACTACGCCGAGATATCCCAGCCGGAGGCTCTCGGCTTCACACTGCGCATGGCAGCCCGCGCGCAACGGCTGGAACGGGCGTCCGAGGGAGGCTTCACCCTTTGCCGCAGCGTTGCCGACATCGAAAAGGCCATGGCTGCAGACAGCGTCGCCGCGGTTCTGCATATCGAGGGTGCGGAGGCGATCGACACCGATTTCAACGCGCTTGAGGTGCTGCATGCAGCAGGTCTGCGCTCGCTCGGGCCGGTATGGAGCCGCAAGAATGCCTTCGCCGACGGGGTGCCGATGGCCTTTCCCTCCTCGCCGGATACGGGACCGGGCCTGACCGATGCCGGCCGCGCGCTGGTCAGGGCGTGCAACGACCTCAAGATCCTGGTCGACCTGTCGCATATCACCGAAAAGGGATTTTGGGATGTGGCGGAAACGAGCCGCCATCCGCTGGTCGCCAGCCATTCCAATGCCCACGTCTTATGCCAGAACGCCCGCAACCTGACCGACCGCCAGCTCGACGCGATCCGGGAAAGCGACGGTCTGGTCGGCGTCAATTTCCATGTGGCTTTCCTGCGCGAGGACGGGCGCCACGATCGAAGCACACCGCTGGAGACCATCGTTCGCCACTTCGCCTGCCTTGTGGAACGGCTCGGCGAAGACCGGGTGGGCTTCGGGTCGGATTTCGATGGCTGCATGGTGCCGGCGGAGCTTGGTGATTCTTCCGGCCTGCAAAAGCTGGTTCAGGCTTTTCGGGATGCCGGTTTCGACGAAGAGCTTATTGAAAAACTGTCTTACAAAAACTGGCTGCGCGTATTGTCGCACACGCAGAATTGACTGATCGTTCAAAAAGTCGCGAATTTGTGATCGCTCAGTCCAATATAGTAATTGTCCGAATTCGCAGCCAAAACAACAATGGATAAGACATGAATCAAAAGCCGGGCACAGACCCTCTGGAGGGTCCGTTCCGGGCAGGTGCAAACAAGTGTCGTGGGCAAACGATTAGAAAATGGAGCTGCGTTACCGGACAAAAGCCGGAATGTAGCTCACCAGAACAACCGCCTTCGGAACCTGAGTGCACCGGATTTAAACAAGGATCTGCACGGCCCCATCGATCCGTCGATCAGGAACAATCGACCGGATTAAACCGAAGCGACCGATAACAATCCGGCATTCGACCGGAAATACGGCTTGTGCGGTTTTGGGGATGGCAGTCTGGATCTAACTGGAGACAGACCGACCAATGACATTGGCCGACATTGCCAACAATCCGCTCTATGCCGGCAAGGGCGCAAGCAAGTCTGAAACTGTACATCAGATACTGAAACGCCGGATTTTGCTGGGATATCTCACGGACGAATGTCCGATTACCGAGCAGGCGTTGGCGCAGGAGTTTTCCTGCTCGCAAGGAACGGTGCGCGAAGCCCTGCTCCGGCTGCAGGAATGCGGGCTCGTCGATCGGCGCGGCTACCAGGGAACCTTCGTCACCCGAACGACCCGGGACGAAGCCATCATCATGACCCGCATGCGGGTGCACCTGGAGTGCACCGGGGTCGAACGCGCGGTCGCGGCGGCCGATGACGCCAAGCTCGACGATCTCCGGGAGCTTATGGACCTCTACGAAGAAAGCCGCGAGCAACACGACGTCTTTACCTGCTCGGAAATCGACCGGCATCTGCATTGCTTCATTTTCGATATGGCGGAAATGCCCATGCTCGAGCCGTTTCTGAACCGCGCGCTGTTACAGCTGCACCGCTACATGGTCTCCCCCCATCAGGGAAATATCATCTGGAACCGGAACGAGGGGTCGCGGCATATCGACATCCTGGACGCGTTCGAACGCCGCGATGCGGAATCCGCCAAGCGGCGGATGAAGCGCCATATCGCTCAGTCGGTCAAGAATCTGGCACCCGATATCTATGCGGTCGTTTTCGAGAACGACCGCCAGGGCGAGCCGCAGATGACGCCAAAGCAACTATGGAATTCCGCGTTCCCCTTTCCGAACGCTATCTGATCTTTCGCTTCAGCGACACGTGCGAACCCGACCGCTGTAGGTTCGGTAGGTGCCGGTGCGCGGATTGAAGGATTTATATTTGCGCGCGCAGTAGGCGATCCATTCGGGCGACCACTGGACCGGGCGATAGGCCGGCGGCTGATAATAGCGCGGCGGACCGACATAGGCCTCGGACCGGTAGGGATAGGGCGGCGGCGGCAGGTACCGGTAGGGCGGCGGATCGTAGTAGATCGGGCCGCCGTAATAGGACGGCCCGGCATAATAACCCGGGCTGGACAGGGCCGAACCGATGATCGCCCCGGTCGCCAGACCGATGACCCCGGCAGCGGCCGCGCCACCCCAATCGTTGTGACGATGATAACGTCCACCGGCCTCGGCCGGGGACAGGCTGACGGCGACAAGACCGATCGCCGCGATCGCGGTCAGGCAGACATGGCCAACCCGTCGATTGGCCTTGAGAGAAAACACAGACGGTATCATCTCCATCCTCCACAACAAGGACGCCCAAAACACCCCAACCCAAGGTCTGAAGACTATCACAAGACGCCGAAAACACGGCGCGAATAAGGAAAGCACTTGAAACCGGCGCCCGGATCGTATTCCTGTCGGCTCCCGGCAATCCCGAAACCGCTCCAGACACGTAATCGATTTTCATGGCCCCTCCTCTTCTGACGCTCCGCGACATTCACCTGACCTTCGGCGGCACGCCGCTGCTCACCGGCGCGGAGCTTTCCGTTTCCGAGGGCGACCGGATCTGCCTGGTCGGGCGTAACGGCTCGGGCAAGTCGACGCTGTTGAAAATCGCAGCCGGCCAGATCGAGGCGGATGGCGGCGAACGCTTCTTCCAGCCGGGCCGCACCATCCGCTACCTGCCGCAGGAACCGGATCTTTCCGCCTACAAGACCGTGCTCGACTATGTGAACGAGGGTCTGGCGCCGGGAGACGATCCCTATCGCGGCCAGTACCTGCTCGACGTGCTCGGCCTGACCGGCAAGGAAGACCCCAAGGCGCTCTCCGGAGGCGAGGCGCGCCGGGCGGCCCTTGCCCGCACCCTGGCGCCGGAGCCGGATGTGCTCCTGCTCGACGAGCCGACCAACCACCTGGACCTGCCGGCCATCGAATGGCTGGAAGAGGAACTCAAAGGCCTGAAATCGGCCATCGTGCTGATTTCCCACGACCGGCGCTTCCTGGAAAACCTGTCGCGGGCGACCGTGTGGATCGACCGGGGCACCTCCCGCCGCCTCGACAAGGGCTTTGCCCATTTCGAGGCCTGGCGCGACGAGGTGTTCGAACAGGAAGAGATCGACCAGCAGAAGCTCGCCCAGAAGATCAAGCGCGAAGAGCACTGGATGACCTATGGGGTCACCGCCCGGCGCAAGCGCAACATGCGCCGGGTGCGCGAACTCGCCGATCTTCGCCAGCAGAAACGCGATCACCGCGGCCCGCAGGGCACCGCCAAGCTCGCCGCCACGGACGCGGAGGTCTCCGGCAAGCTGGTGATCGAGGCGAAGTCCATTTCCAAGAGCTACGGCGAGCGGGCGATCGTCACGGACTTCTCCACCCGCATCCAGCGCGGCGACCGGGTCGGCTTCGTCGGTCCGAACGGCGCGGGTAAGACAACACTTCTGAAGATGCTCACCGGCGAACTCACACCCGACACCGGCTCGGTCCGCCTCGGCACCAATCTTGAGATGGTCACCCTCGACCAGAAGCGGGAGCATCTGAACCCCAACGACACGCTCTCTTCGGTGCTGACCGGCGGGCGCGGCGACACGGTGGTCGTGGGCAACGAGACCAAGCATGTCATCGGCTACATGAAGGACTTCCTGTTCTCGCCGGAACAGGCGCGGACCCCCGTCGGCGTGCTCTCCGGCGGCGAACGGGCCCGCGCCATGCTTGCCCGCGCGCTGGCCGCGAAGTCGAACCTGATGGTGCTCGACGAGCCGACCAACGACCTCGACCTGGAAACCCTCGACCTGCTGCAGGAACTGCTGGCCGACTACCAGGGCACGGCCCTGATCGTCTCCCACGACCGCGACTTCCTCGACCGGGTCGCGACCTCCGTCATCGTCTCGGAGGGCAACGGCAAATGGCAGGAATATGCCGGCGGCTATTCCGACATGCTCGCCCAACGCGGCGAAGGCGTGACCGCCCGCAAGGTGGAAAAGACGTCCCCGAAGAAGACGAAGGAAGAGCCGGCAGCCGCAGAAAAGACGGTCAAGCCTGCCGCCAAGTCAAAGCTCTCTTTCACCCAGCAGCATCTCCTCAAGACCCTGCCGCAAACCATTGAGACCCTTGAGTCAAAACTGACCAAGCTGCAGCAGGAGATGAACGACCCGGCGCTCTACTCGAAGAACCCGGACAAATTCGCGAAGCTTTCGGCACAAATCACCGAACTGACTGCGGAAAAGGACTCCGCGGAAGAACAGTGGCTGGAACTGGAGATGCTGAAGGAGGAGATGGAGTCCTGAACGAACCTCTCTGTTGTCATCCCTGCGAAGGCAGGGATCCAGTAAACTACTGAATTCGCTTTTCTTTCCACTCGCAAGCCACACGGCGTACTGGGTCCCGGTCTTGCCGCTGCAGCGTCAAACCGGGATGACAATCGTACCGGATGCACTTCCGTGCCCTGCCCACTCCGTTATCCCATGGCTTGACCATGGGATCCATGCCGCTACGCCTGTCTCACGCGAGGGCGGTTCTTTGGGCAATGTCACGGCATGGATGCCAGGATCAAGTCCGGGCATGACGGCGGGTGGGCATAGACCTCTACCGTCTACGTCATCCCAGACCGTGCACGCTAAAAGCGTGTCGCGAGATCTGGGATCCAGCTGACAGCGCGGGCGCAAGCCCGCTCCTTCTCAAAATGAATTTGCCGCGCTTTGCGCGAAGTATGCCGGGATTCCAGATCAGCGCGCAGCTGCACTGCGCTTGTCTGGAATGACGGGAGAAAACTCACCCGAAAATCCGCGCCTTCTCCTTCTCACCCAGCAGCTTCCACTCCCCCTCTCCCAGACCTTCCAGACCCAACCCGCCGATGCGGATCCGAGTCAGCGCGTTCACGTGGTTGCCGGTGGCGGCGAACATGCGGCGGACCTGGTGGTAGCGGCCTTCGTGGAGGGTGAGGCGGACGTGGGTATCGTCGATGATTTCCAGTTCGGCGGGCTTCAGAGGCTTGTGCTCGTTTTCCAGCATCATCTCGCCGGAGGCGAAGAGTGCCGCCTCGTTGCCTTTCAGGGGCCGGTCTAGCTCCGCCTCGTAGACCTTGGGCACTTCCGATTTCGGCGAGATCACCTTGTGCAGGAAGGTGCCATCGTCGGTGAAGAGCAGGGCGCCGGAGGTCTCCTTGTCCAGCCGGCCGATGGAGGAGAGCGCCGGCTTTCGCATCCGGAACCGGTCCGGCAGCAGGTCGTAGACCAGCCGGCCCTGGTCCTTGGTGGAACAGGTGTAGCCGAGCGGCTTGTTCAACAGGAGCACCATGCCCTCGGGCGGGTCGAGCAGCTCGTCGTCGAAGAGGATGTCTTCGTGGGGCGTCTTGCTGTCGGCCTTCAGCCGATTGCCGTCCCGGTCGGTCACCCAGCCGTGGCGCACCGCCGTCTGGATTTCCTTGCGGCTGCCGTAGCCGAGATTGGCAATGAGTTTGACCAGACGCATCTACCGCCCTTTACTCTTCATTGCGCCCTTGACGGCGCGGATCACCTTGTAGCCGCCCTCGTCGGCGATCATCTCCACGTCGCGGAAGGTTTCCTTCAGCGTCGCCTCATAAGGCAGATGGCGGTTTGCGACCATGTAGAGGACACCGCCGATCCTCAGTCCCGCAGCGGCTGCGCGGATGAAGTCCTGACCGACGTCGGTGCGGCCGGCCTTGCCGGACTGGTGGAACGGCGGGTTGGAGACGATGAAGTCGTAGGTTCCCTCAAGGCCTCGGGTGGCGTCCGACCAGATGCCGTGCAGGATCTTCGTTTCCGAAAAGGCCTTCAGGTTCTGCCTGGCGAGATCCAGCGCCCGCTTTTCCGCTTCGTAAAGGTCGAGCGCGGTCACCTTCGACGCGCGTTCCAGAACGGTGCGCGCGAGAAATCCGAAACCGCAACCGAGATCGGCACCCTTGCCGGCTAGCGTGTCGGGCAGATGATCTGCAAGCAGTTGTGATGCCGGATCGATCCGGTCCCAGGCGAATATGCCCGGACGGCTGATCCAGGCCCCGTCCAGGATCGGGCGCGGGGCGTCGAGCTTGGCCCAGTCTGCCTTGAGCGTCTGGTCGAGTTCGGTTTCCGACAGCTCCGTCCAGACAACGCGGCATTTGTGCTTCGACAGATGATCGACCGCGCCGAACAGGGCGGCCATGTCGTGTTCCAGGGTCTTGGCGCCTTCGGTGTTGGGCGCGGCGGCCACCACCCAGCCGCCGGGCTTGACCAGCGAGGCAGCGCGGGCCAGTTCGGCGCGCGCTTCCTGGCGCTGGCGGCCGGGCAGGACCAGAACCAGATCGAAGCCGGTTTCGTCGGTCTCCGCGACCACGGAAAAGCCGCCCGCCTCCAGCCGGTCGCGGTCGGGCGCGAAACTCTGCTCGCAGATCAGCTGTCCGTCATGGAACAGCTTCAGCGCAGGGTGCATCCGCGCGCGCAGGAACAGGACGCGCTCGGTTCCCGCATAGGGGATATCGCCGTTTTCGATCGGCAGGATCAGGGTTTCAAAAGCGGGGTCGGTCATGGGCCTGGAAAATTCTCTCACAAACGCCGCAGGCAACCATCGGCACTACGGAAAGCAGCGCTCTCATACCCTTCGGCCCGGCAAAGGTCAAAAGACCTCGTCGGACTTGAATACCTTGCCGTCGACCAGAAGCCGGAGCGGCAGGGCGCGGCCGTCCGGATGAACGGCGACGACGACCTGAATCCGCTTGGCGGGAAGCCGTTCGATCTCCTTGCCCTCGCCCTCGGGCAGATAGAAGGCATCGATGTGGTAGTCGATGTTCAGTTCTCCGCCGGACATGGATCGATAGGTGCCGGCGATGGCCAGGGGCCCTGCCTCCTCTCGGGTCAGGGTCACACGAACCACCCTGGCCGCGCCGCTATCGGTGACTTCCAGACCGGCATAAACCGTATCGCCCGGCTCTAGTCCGACGCCGCCCTTCAGCAGTTGCGCCGGCACCCGGCCGATTTCAAGATTGAGAATGACATAATCGCCGCGAAGAAGATCGCGCGGATCGACGGGGATGAGGTTCAGGACGACTTCCTGGCCTGTCATCTGGACCTGCAACCGGTCGGCGAGCGGAACGGCGATCAGGGCAAGCTGGATCAGGGCCAGCAGTCCCCAGCGGAGAAAGGGAGAGCGCAAGGGCTTCGGCAGGCTCATGATGCGACCTCCCCTTGCCCGGTCCCGCTTTCGCGGCGGTTCTGGCGGCGCAGGACCCGGGTTACGACAAAAGCCATGCCCAGCAATATCACGCCGGCGATCAGGAAGAACACCGACTGGCCGAGCAGCGAGCCGATGGTCACTTGCAGGAGCCATAGCACCACCGCCGTCAGGCCCGCATAGGCGCACAGGGTCCAGAAGGCGTTGTTGTAGAGCGTGCCGATCAGGCTGAGGCCGATCAGGGCCGCCATCACCAGTGCCGACACGAGAATCACGTTCTGCATGGCAACCGGCAGGATAACGGCGACAAGAGCCAGAAGAACCGCGCCGAAGAACGAGCGCGCCTTGCCGGTCTTGAACGACAACAGCAGGCCCAAGCCGCACAGCGTCAAAGCCAGCAACATTGTGACAGCCGCCGGCGGGCTCATCATGGCGCCCGCGAGATTTATGTTATCCAGATCCGACTGCATCACCATGACAAATGCGAGGATGGCCGACAGGATAGCGAAGCCGACGTCCTGCATCGACATCAGCATCAGCCAGCGCCCATGGCTCTTCCGTGGAACGTCTCCGGCCCATTTGACCGCCAGATCGGCGACCTGGCCGAGCTGGATCAGGCAGGCGGACAGACCGGCGGCGGCCAGGATCATGATCGCAAAATTCGTGTCATCGCCGTTCCCGAAGATATCGACCGTATCCATGAGCCAGCGGCCGAAGGTCACAAGCAGCAGCGATAGGGCCGCCCAGCGCGCCAGTCGGTTCGGATGAAAAACCGGGTGCAGGAAGACGGCGACCAGAAGCACCAGCCCGATGAGATCGCCAAGCATCGAGGCATCGCCGATATCGGAGCGGCCCACCTGCCAGGTGATCGCGGCGACCGCGGCCACGATCAGCGAGGCTTTGGAGCCGGTGATCCAGGCGGCGGCAAGCCCGCCGAGACAGACCAGGAAGGCCCCGCCGGCCCAGTCCGACGGCAGATGGAAGATCTGGCCGACCAGGGCCATGCCGCCGACGAAGACCAGCGTGGCGAATGCGGTCGCAAGGTCCGCCACGCCCTTGCGACCGGCATTCGAGGCCCAGGCGGCCAGACCATGAGCCGCCAGGATCATGGCGACGATGCCGGCCAGCTTGATGTATTTCGGAATGCCGTCCCAGTTGGCGGCGATGAAGGCGGCCAGCGCCAGCGCGATGCAGACCACCCCAATTCCGCCGAGCACCATCGGCAGGCGCGAACGCCCGTCGCCGGTGGAGATTTCCTCCAGAATGCGAGCGGCTCCGGCGGAGCCGACCCAACCGCGTTCGACCCAGATTTCCAGGTCGTGTTTCAGGCGTCTCTTGTAAAATACGTCGAGCATCGACGCTCCCGTTTTTCCCTGTTTGAAAAACAGCTTATCCCGGAACGGGAAGCGTTGACAGCACGATTGAAGCCGGGTTCGAATAGGCGTGGAAACGGCACGCAGCAATCCGCCAGAACGATGCCGTCCGGGAGGAACATCATGACCCTGTCACGCCAGCTCGCCAAGCGGGCCGAGGAAAACCGCCCTGTCCGCGTCGGCCTGATCGGCGGCGGGAAGTTCGGTTCCATGTATCTGACGCAAGCCAGGCTGACAAAGGGCATCCATATCCTCGGCATTGCCGATCTGAACCCCGCCCGCCTGCGCGAAACCCTGAAGCGCGCCGGCTGGCCGGACGACCAGACTGACACGTCGTCGTTTCCTGCCGCAATCCAGTCGGGCCGCACCTTCATCACCGAGAGTGCGGATGATCTGATCAAGGCCGACGGGCTCGACGTGCTGATCGATGCTACCGGCGATCCGGCGGCCGGCATCCGCCATGCCCTGATGGCCTTCGAGAACGGCCGCCATGTGGTGATGGTCAATGTGGAGGCGGACGCGCTCGCCGGCCCCCTGCTCGCCCGGCGCGCCGAAGCGGCAGGGCTCGTCTATTCGCTCGCCTGGGGAGACCAGCCGGCGCTGATCGCCGATCACGTGGACTGGGCGCGCGCCTGCGGCTTCAAGGTGGTCTGTGCCGGCAAGGGCACGCGCTACCTGCCGAGCTATCACCACCTGACGCCGGACACGGTCTGGGAAACGCTGCAGACCTATCTGGCGCTCAAGGACCCGACCCAAATCAATCTGAAGATGTTCAACTCGTTCCTGGACGGCACCAAGTCGGGGATCGAGATGACGGCGGTGTGCAACGCCACCGGGCTGATCCCCCAGGACGACGGCCTCGCCTTCCCGCCCGCCACCCGCTTCGAGCTTTCTTCCGTGTGCAAGCCGCAGGCGAACGGCGGCACGCTGACCCGCACCGGCACGACGGAAGTCGTCTCCTCGCTCTACCGGGACGGCACGGACGTGCCGCATCATCTCGCCATGGGCACCTATGTGGTGATCGAGGCGGAGACCGATTACGCCCGCCAGTGCTTCACCGAGTATCACATGCTGGAGGATGACAGCGGCCAGTTCGCCGCCCTCTACCGTCCGACCCACATGATCGGAATGGAACTCGGCTGGTCGGTGGCGTCCGCCGCCCTGCGCGGCGAGCCGACCGGCACGGCCATCGGGTTCCATTCCGACGTGGTCGCGACAACCAAAAAAGCCATGAAGGCAGGCGAGATGCTCGACGGCGAAGGCGGCTTCACCGTCTGGGGCAAGCAGTGCCCAGCGACCGCGTCGCTTGCCGCAGGATATCTGCCGCTCGGCCTGTCGCACAACGTCAAGCTTACCCGTGATGTGGCCGAGGGCCAGATGCTTACCTGGGCAGACGTGGTCCTGGACGAGACCGACAGCGCCTATCAATTCCGGCGCAAGATGGAGAAGGAATTCGGCTGAGAGCCACGGCTTACGCCAGCGCAATGTCTCCAAGGATCTTGGCCAGACCTTGCGGATCGGCGTCGAAGGGCGAGTGGCTGGTCGCCATGACATGGACGGCCGTCTTGTTGCCCATGGCTTCATCCATCAGCGCGATCATCTTCTTCTGACCTGCCGGCGTCACCGCCCGGTCTTCGGTGCAGTGGATGTAGTGGCGCGGCACCTGGCCGAAGCGCTCTTTCGTCACCGGTGACGGCACGATGGCCACTTGGGCCGGCTCGTCGCAGTGCAGATGCGCCTCTGCCTTCCTGAACATCTCCTCGCTGACATCTCCGGCATAGGCTTCGTGGATTCGGGCCTGGTAGTCCGGATCTTCGGAACGGAAATCGACCCGCAGGGCGCCGACCGCCTGCGGGTCAGCGGCAAAGAGCCCCGGCACCAGCGCGTCAGCCATGGACTCGTCCTGGATCATGGCGACCGGCGGCATGCCCGGCGGCAGCATGAAGGCGGTGATGTAGACGGCCGCCGAAATCAGCTCGGGCACGCGCTCGACCACGTGAGAAACCGTCGCCCCGCCAAGCGAATGGCCGGCGAGAACGACCTTGCCGCCGCATTTTTCCGCGGTCTCCCGAACCTGGCCAATCACGAAATCCGTGCGCTCGTCCTGGGTGACGCCCGCATTGGGCGAGGGTTCGGTGGCGAAGGCTTGGCTATCCAGCGGACGTTTCAGGAAGGAGGCAGGCAGCCTGGCGTTGACGCCGGCGCCGGGCATGTCGAACACGGTGGTGGCGATGCCGCGGGCATTCAGGATCGGGACGACATGGTCCCAAGTTTCATGATTATGCCAGGCGCCGTGGATGAAAACGATGCCTGCGGACTGATCTGCCATTTATTCCTCCCTGCCTGATATGCATCAGCGATGCACAACAGTTTTCCCGTTTCCTAGAGCTTCTTTGACCGCTAGGTTGCTACGAAACCGCAAAGCATTTCAATCCGTTCGCGAGACCAAATGACATCCCGACTGTTTTCGCCGCTCACCCTCCGGTCGCTGACCCTGAAAAACCGCATCGCCGTGTCGCCCATGTGTCAGTATTCCGCCGGTGACGGCATCGCCAACGACTGGCATCTCGTTCATCTGGGCAAATTCGCTCAAGGCGGCGCGGGGCTGATCTTTACAGAGGCTGTTGCCGTCAACCGCAACGGCCGGATCACCCATGGCGACCTGGGCATCTGGTCGGACGAGCACGCCGCCGCCCTTGCCCGGATCACCGCCTTCCTGCGCGCCCACGGATCGGTGCCGGCAATCCAGCTCGGTCATGCGGGCCGCAAGGCCTCCATGCAGCGCCCCTGGGAAGGCAACGCGGCCCTCACGGAGACGGAATTCGCCAAGGGCGAGATGCCCTGGCGCACCGTCGCCCCCTCGCCGCTTCCCATGGCCGAAGGCTGGCTGGTGCCGCACGAAATGACCGCTCAGGATATCGCCGACACGGTCCGGGACTTCGTCGATGCGACCCGCCGCGCCCATTGGGCCGGCTTCGACGTGGCTGAAATCCACGCCGCCCATGGCTATCTGCTGGCAAGCTTCCTGTCGCCCCATTCCAACAAGCGCACCGATGCCTATGGCGGCAGCCGCGAAGGCCGGGCAAAGGCGCTGTTCGAGGTGGTCGAGGCGGTGCGTGCCGAGTGGCCGGAGGACAAACCACTGTTCGTGCGCATTTCCTCGGTGGACGGAACGCCGGACGGCTGGAACCTGGACGACAGCGTCTGGCTCGCCGGAGAACTGAAGGCGCGCGGCGTCGATGTCATCGACTGCTCGTCGGGCGGCATTGCCGGTCCGGCAACCGCCGGCCGCACACCGCCGCCTCCAGGCTTCCAGGTGCCTTACGCGGAGCGGATCAAACGCGAGACCGGTATCCTGACGCAAGCCGTCGGGCTGATTACCGAGGCACAGCAGGCGGAGGACATCCTCGCCGCGGGCAGCGCCGATATCATCGCCATCGGCCGCGAGGCCCTGTCCGACCCGAACTGGCCGGTTCACGCCGCCGATACGCTCGGCGACGACAAGGCCTTCGAGACCTGGCCGAAGCAATACGGCTGGTGGCTCAACAAGCGCCGCGAAAGCACCGGGCGGTATTGAGCGGCTGAAGTATTCGACCGCGGAGGTTGATGACAAACCTTGGTTTTGTCATCAACTCTGTTGTTTGGTTTCTTCCGGTCGTCATTCCAGACAAGCGCAGCGATGCTGCGTGCAGATCTGGAATTCAGACATCAGCCGCGCGTGAGCGCGACCTGATTCCTTTTGAAAGCAGTCCTCGCTGTCGCTCGCGCTGACATCTGGATCCCAGATCAGCGTTCGGGTCCGCCTCACTTGTCTGGGATGACGGCAGACGACAGGGTGACAATCGAAAAGGGAGGGCTCTGCCAGCAATCTGAGCGGCGGGTTTACTCCGCCGCTTCCGGTTTCTTGCTTGAGGCCCTGGCGGACTTTCGAGGAGCCGGTTCCTTCATGGCTCCCGCAAGCGGATCCTCGGTGATGTCGCCGGTCACCGGCGGCAGGTCGAGCACTTCATGGAACGTCTGCAGCAGTTCCAGCGTATGCGGGGCCATTTCGTCGATGACGCCGGGGACGAATTGAACGACCCTGGCCGCGAGTTCCCGGTCTTCCTTCGTCTTCAGGAGTTGCGGCAGCGTCGCGATCGCGGCTTCGCGAGCGAATTCCACGATCAGGTTCTGCTCCTCGATGATCATCGCCCGTTCCTCGCTGGTGAGCGATTTGAACGGCTCGTCCTGATTGAGAACCCGTGCGGAGCGTTCCAGGCGGTCGCGACGCACGTTGCCCCGGCTTTCGGCAAGCAGGATCAGCATGCGGATGACCGCTTCGCAGAAACCGCCTTCGCCGATATGCATCAGCGCCGAGCGGACCGCCGGCAGACAGGCCAGCTCTTCCTTGCGCTTCAGGGTCCGGCCCGGCTGATGGGTGCGCCCGAACCAGCGGGCAGTGGGCGAGCCCCACAGGGTGAAGAAGGTCGTCTCGTAAAAGGTGTCGCGCAGGTCCCGCCAGAAGTCGATCGATTGCTCGATCACGTCCGCCGCAATCCCTTCCGCCTGCACGAAGGGGTTGTCCGGCGCCACAGGTTTACGGTCCGCGTTCACTTTCTCGGCCATGCCCTGCAGGGGCGCGACGAACGGGTTCAGACTTGAAAACAGGGCATGCTGGAGCCGGAGCGGATGGGTCTTGCGTCGGAAATCGGCCGACTGCTCGCTGACGCCTGCCTGGACGAAGGGGCGCACCATCACATCGTAGAACTCCGACTGCTGTTCGGATGCCCGTGCCACGGCGGCAAAGGGAATTTCGTCGTCCCGGCCGTCGTCCAGCAACTTCAGGTCCTCCATCGTACGTTCCTGGAAGCTGACGGTGAATGTCCGTTCCAGCAACGGCCCCTCGAAATCGTCGATCTTCATCTCGTAGAGGCCGGGCGCCAGCGCCTCGATGGTCTTGAGCGTCGAGGTGACTTCCGTGTGCTCCTTTTTCGCGATCTTGGAGGAGACGAAAATGCCCAGATGGCCGACCTGCTCATGGATCATGTAGATGATCCTCTGGCCGCGGATCGCGATCTCCCGCTCGTCGGTATAGGTGTCGATGATCCAGTTGATCGCCTGGGTCGGCGGCGTGATGTTGTCGCCCTCGCTGGCGAAAACGATGATCGGCGAGCGGATCTGCTTCAGGTCGATGTTGCGCCCCGGCTCAAGTTGGGCCTCGTTCTTGGACAGGCGGTTGCCGACGAACAGTTCCTCCACGATCCATCGGATTTCCGCCTCGTTGAGCAGGAAATACCCGCCCCACCAGCGTTCGAAATCGAGAAAGCGTTTCTGCTCCGTGTCGACCTTCGCATAAAGATCGAAGTACTTGCGGAACTCTGTCCGTCCCGGGTTGAGCATCTCGAAATTGGACACGAGATCCGCGCCGTCGAAGACGCCGTGGCCCAGGTCGGAGGCGAGCATGACATTCCAGGTGCCGCCGAGCACGCCGGCATTGTAGCGCATGGGATGTTCGCCGACCTTTCCCGACCAGGTCTGGACCGGAGCGCCGTTCAGGAGGATCGGTCCGGTCAGATCCGGGTTCGTGGCGGCCAGAAGCAAGGTCGCCCAGCCGCCCTGGCAATTGCCGGTGACGACCGGCTTGGGCGATTGCGGATGCAGGTCCATCACCTTGCGCACGAAGGCGGCTTCCGCATGGGTGACGGACGCAATCGTCTGGCCCGGTTCGGGCATGCGCCGGAAGGCGACGAAATAGACCGGGTGGCCGTCATGCAGGGCGACCCCGACCTGGCTGTCCAGCTTGAAGCCCCCGATCCCCGCACCGTGGCCGGCCCGGGGGTCAATGATGATGTAGGGCCGCTTCCAGGATTTCACCTCGACGCCCTCGGGCGGCACGATCTTCAACAGCATGTAGTTGCACGGCCGGGGCAGATCCGCCCCGTCCAGCACGACCTCGTAGTCGTAGATCAGGACCGGCGGACAGCCCGCCTCCTCATGCTCCAGGAAGTTGTCGCCCCGCCGGCGCAGGGTATCGAGGGTCAGGGTCATGCGTTGGGCCGCGTCCGCCGCATAGGCCCGATACTCATCCACCAGAGCGCCTGTCTGCCGGTCATGGCCGAACGCCTGTTGCGCCAGTTCGCCCATATCGGCCAGCGTCTTCTGCAGACGCTTGTTGTGGGTCTCCGAAATCCGGTTCATGTGGGTCGAAAGGCCCCGCGCCAACAATTCGCTGAGAGTGGAGAGCTCTGCCATCTGGGCCTGAAACACATTCACCCGCTCGCTCGGCGACCAGGCCGTCGCATCGGTCAGCTTTTCCAGGAATGCGTTCTGGCCGTCTGCAATCGCGTCGAAAACATCCTTCATGCGGATTTCTCCTGTCCGAAAAGGCGCACCGCTCCTTGCCCGGTCATCGCCGGCGGAAAGGCACCTTGCTTTCAGGACTATACCGCAATGCAGCAAAAATTATGACGCTACGGCGTTTTTTCTGCCGCCACGTGAATTCACGGACAGGCAAGCAAGCCTCTGATCGGCGGCAATCAAGCCGATGTGAACGGTAAGCCGTACCGCCGGCCCCTACTGCGACAACATCCAGTTCAGCACCAGTCGCCAGTCGGTCATGCGGATCGGGGTGCCGTGGGTACCGGTGTCGAACAGGGTGAACTTGATCGGGTAGCCGGGCGCGGACGATTTGATCTTCTTGAAGAAGTTCGCCTGTTTCTCCCAGTTATAAACCTGATCGTCGCTGCCGTAGCCCATGTAGATCGGCACCTTGCGGGAGAGCGCCCCGGAGGAGAAAAAGCCGGGATCCTGCGGTGAGCCCAGAAACAGGATGCCGTCGAGATTGCGGGCATAGCTTCCGGTCTTCAGGAGATCCCAGCAGATGATACCGCCCATGGAACCGCAGGCAACGATGACCCGGGCATTGGGGGAGAGCTGCTTCTGATAGCCGATCAGTGCGGCGACATCCTGTGTCCCCTTGGCACCGAAGGAGGTGATGTCGGCGGAGAGATAGGCGCCGCCGTTACGCACCATCAGGTTCTGCACCCGGTTGAAATTGCCGCCGAAGGACACGTCGTTCATCCCCTGGAAGCGGTTGCCGCCCTGGCCGTGGATGTAGATGACGATCACTTTCGCGCCGCCCTGGGCCTTGCCGACGCCCATGTATTTGACGGTGCGCCCGTTCGCCTTGAGTTCGTAGCTCGACCGGCTGCGCTTCGGCTTGTAGGAGACGTAATTGCCGAAAACCTCGCGCTCGTCGACCTTGTCCCGGTCGCGCAGGTCGCGTTGTTTGGAATATTCCACGACGATGAAATCGCCGTTCATGTGGCTGGCGGTGATCTTCTTGTACTTGAAGAGCCCGTCCTTGAACGGCGCCAGCGCTTCGGCGCCCGCAGTCCCCGCTCCGAAGACCACCGCGAGGCATAAGGCTGCGAAGACGGCTGAAATTTTCCGAATGCTTAGCATTCCCCGCTCCCTATGACCGGATCCGTTTCATGACAGGGGCCTGTGCCGGCCACGGCCGATATGAATACCGGATTCGGTGTCCGTGTTGCACGTCCAATTGATGACTTTCGGGAAGCCTAACCGGGATAGCCAGGGGCTTCAATCTTCGAGAACCGCAGCGTTATCGAGCCCGGTTTCATTTCAAGTTTCGGCGAACAGATATACTCGAACCAACGCAAGATTTTTCGAAAGGCTTCGTTCTACCTCATATGTAACTTTACGTGCTGCTTCGCCGCTCTAGTTAAAAACATCGATGTATATCGACGTCGTTATCATACCAGCCTTCGTTTTTTTAAACAGATTTCCCTAATTCTTACTCTTTAACAGATTGGTAACCATAAACTATTGAAACTCAGGCATAAGAAACCCGTTGGCAGAAGGCCTCGGGGTTCAGTTCAGGAGAACAGACATGCCAGTCATTTCCTTCGCGAACGCAAAAGGCGGCGCCGGCAAGACAACCGCAGCACTTTTGCTGGCGACAGAAGTCGCCGAACGGGGAAAAAGCGTGACCATCTTCGACGCGGATCCGCAGAAATGGATCTCCAAGTGGCACGAACTGCCCAACCGGAGTTCCCGGATTTCCGTCGTCAGCGAAATCACCCCGTCCTCCATCACCGAGCAGATCACCGATGCCCTGGCGGTTTCCGACTACGTGATCGTGGACCTGGAGGGCACGGAAAACCTGGTCGTCGCCAATGCGCTGTCGGTTTCCGACCTGGTCGTGGTTCCGATCCAGGGATCCTCCATGGATGCCCGGGGCGGCGCCAAGATCCTGACCATGATCGGCAAGCTGGAAAAGATCGTCCGACACAAGATCCAGCACTGCGTGGTCCTGACCCGCACCAACGCGGCCGTGACCACCCGCGCCATGAAAGCGGTTCAGGACTTCCTCGCCGTTCAGGGCATCGATGTGCTGGCGACGCCGATCGTGGAACGGGCCGCCTACCGCGACCTGTTCGAATTCGGCGGCGGGCTCGGCGACCAGAACCCCAAGCAGATTACCAATCTGGACAAGGCCAAGGAAAACGCGGAGATGTTCGCCGCCGAAGTGCTGGAACGGGCCATCGTGATCCCGCAAAAGCGCTGGTACCACATCTTCAAGAAGGCCTCATAAGGCCTCACCGACAGGTTTCGCCCCATCGACACACGGCAAACGGGCCTCCCCCGTTTGCCGTTTTTTATGGTCAGCCGCCCTGCCAGACCCGGATGGCCTCCACCGGCCACAACAGCATCAGGACATTCAGGGTCAGATTGTCCCGGATCACCCAGAGCGCCAGCAGCTCGAACGCCACGCCGACGGCAACCGTCAGCCAGACCGGCATCCGCCAGGCGAACCAGAAGCCGGCGAGCATCCAGAGAATGTCGCATACGGAGTTCAGCACGCTGTCGCCGGTGTAGCCGGACGCGATCGTCGCCTCCCGGTAGCGGTCGATCACCCAGGGGCTGTTTTCAATGATTTCCCATGCGGCTTCGATGAATATCGCGCCGAGCGCCCGCTCACCCGCCGGACGGTTCCGGAACAGCAGCCAGAGCGCCAGATAGAACAGAAAGCCGTGAATGATATGGGACGGCGTATACCAGTCGGCGATGTGCTGGGAACTGCCCGCCACATCCTCCGCCGGGGTCCAGAACAGCACATAGCCGCAGTCGCAGATCGGGATCCGCCCCATGGCGAGCAGAAGGACTGCCGTCGCCAGGATCATGCCAATGCCGGTCAGCCAGATCGTCCGTGTTCTCACGCTCTACCCTCACCCGAAGTTGCGGGCCCGTTCCGGGCGCGCCCGCAGGGAGACTGGCGTTCGACACGCTGCGAAAGCAAGAGCGGGAACCTTGCTTCAACAGCTTTAAATCCCAGCCGCAATGATTGGCAATTCCAGGTACCCTCTTTATGGTGCCTCGTGACTTCTGCGTATTCCCGTTCAGCGTTACATCAAGGTCCCGCCTCATGCGAAAACGCTTTCTCCGTCCTTCCTACGCCAGACTTGCCCCGCTGCTTGGCCTCCTGTTCCTGGCCGCCTGTCAGGAGGACGGCGGCAACATCGCCCTCGGTACCATCGAACGTGACCGGGTCGCCCTGACGGCAACAGCGGCCGAGGTCGTGATCGACCTGCCTGTCGCGGAGGGTTCGCCGGTCAAGAAGGGCGACGTGCTGGTGCGGCTCGATCACAAGCAGCAACAGGCGGAAGTCGCCCGCGCCAAGGCGGAGGTCGAACGGGCCGCGGCCAATCTGGAAAAGCTGCGCAACGGCGCAAGGGAAGAGGAACTGGCGGCCGCCCGAGCCAAGGTCAGCGGCGCCAAGGCCGCTCTTCTGGAGGCAAAACAGAATTTCGAACGCGCCCAGGATCTCAGCTCCCGGGGGACGGCCAGCAAGGCGAGCTACGACAGCGCCCTTGCCAACCGGGACGCGGCCGACGCAGCGCTCAAGAGCGCGGAGGAAGAGTTGCGCCAGCTGGAAAACGGCGCCAGGCGGGAAGATCTCGCCATGGCGGAAGCGGAACTCGCCGCCGCCCAGGCAAGTCTTGAGAGCCAGGAAAAGGTCCTGTCCGACCTGACGATCGAGGCTTCGCGCGACGGAATCCTCGACAGCCTGCCGTGGAACCTCGGCGAGCGGGTCACCATGGGAAGCCCGGTCGCCATCCTGCTGGCCGGAGATGCGCCCTTTGCGCGGGTCTACGTCCCCGAACCCTACCGGGTGAAGGTGAAGCAGGGCGACAAGCTGACAGTGCGGATCGACGGTCTGGACGATCCGCTGGAGGGCACCGTGCGCTGGATCAGTTCAGAGCCCGCCTTCACGCCTTACTACGCCCTCAATCAGGAGCAGCGCAGCCGGTTGATGTATCTGGCGGAGGTCGACCTGCCCGCATCGGCGGAAAGCCTGCCGAGCGGCGTCCCCGCCCAGGTTCTGCTGCCATGAGCGACCTGGTGGTCCGCACCCGCGGGATGACCCGGAAATTCGGCGAGGTCACGGCCGTGAACCAAGTCGACCTGGAGATCAGCAAAGGCATGATCTACGGCTTTCTCGGTCCCAACGGCTGCGGCAAGACCACCTCCATGCGCATGCTGACCGGTCTTCTGACGCCGACCTCCGGCGAACTGGAGGTCCTGGGCAATACCCTTCCACGAGACGCGGAAAACCTGAAATACCGGATTGGCTACATGACCCAGACGTTCTCCCTTTACCGGGACCTGAGCGTCACGGAAAACCTTCGGTTTTTCTCCAAGATCTTCGGCCTGGGGCGCAAACAGGAACGCCGGCGGATCGAAGACCTTCTGGACATTTACGACCTGACCGACCTCGCCAAACAGCGTGCGGGCAGCATGAGCGGCGGCCAGCGCCAGCGGCTCGCCCTCGCCGCCGCGGTCCTGCACGAACCGGACCTTCTGTTTCTCGACGAGCCGACCTCGGCGGTCGATCCGGAATCGCGCCGGGATTTCTGGGAACAGCTCTTCGACCTGAGCGATGCGGGCACCACCATCGTGGTCTCCACCCACTTCATGGACGAGGCGGAACGCTGCCACCGCATCGCGATCATGGAACACGGGCACAAACGGGCCGACGGAACCCCGGCCGAACTGATGGCGGACATGGCCACCAACGTGCTGGAGATCGAGGGCGATGATCTCAGGACCCTGCGCAAGGACCTGACGGCCCTGCCGGAAGTCCGCTCTGCGGCCCAGCTCGGTGCACGGCTCCGGGTACTGGTCACCAAGGACATCGCCGATCCGGAAGCCTGGTTCCGGTCCCTGCCCCAGTCCAAGGAAGCGCACCGGGCCTGCAAGGTCCGGCCGAATCTTGAGGACGTTTTCGTCACCAACACCGGCGTTATGCCGGTATCGGGAAAACCTGCGAAAGGAAGCAGGCAATGAGATCCCTCCGGCGCATTTCCGCAATCCTGTTCAAGGAATTCATGCAGCTTCGGCGGGACCGGATGACCTTCGGCATGATCGTCATGATCCCGCTGATGCAGCTTCTGCTGTTCGGCTATGCCATCAACACCAATGTCCGCCATATTCCGGTGGCGCTGGTGGATCATTCGGATTCAGGTATCAGCCGGATCCTGGTGCAGACCATTCTGGCGACCCAGGTGGTCGACTTCACAGAACATTACGACACCGTGGAAGAAGCCCAGGCGGCGATCACCGGCTCCCGGGTCCGCGCCGCGCTGATCATACCTCGGGATCTTGCCAGCCGCCTCGCCCGCAGCCCGAGCGTCGGCCTCGGCACCCCGCCTTCGACCAGCGAGGAGACCAGCCGGCCGGTGGCCCAGTGGATCGTGGACGGGTCCGACACGATGATCGCCGGCGCCATCAAGGCCCTGCGCGCCATGCCGCTCACCGAGCTCCTGCACAAGCCGGCGAACCGTTCCACGCCGACCTTCGAGGTGGCGCTGTTCTTCAACCCGGAACAGCGGACGGTGGTCAATATCGTGCCAGGGCTGGTGCCGGTGATCCTGACCATGACCATGATCATGTTCACGTCTGCTGCCATCGTGCGCGAAAGCGAGCGCGGCAATATGGAAATGCTGATCAACACGCCGGTGAAACCCATCGAGCTGATGATCGGCAAGATCATCCCCTATATCTTCATCGGCCTTGTGCAGGTGGCCATCATCCTCGGGCTCGGTTATGCGGTCTTCAACGTGCCGTTCAACGGAGGACTGCTGCCGCTTCTGGGCGGTACGCTCCTGTTCATCGCCGCCAGCCTGTCTCTCGGCCTGCTGTTCTCCACCCTTGCGAACAGCCAGCTTCAGGCCATGCAGATGACGATCTTCGTGCTGATGCCGTCGATCCTGCTGTCCGGCTTCATGTTCCCTTATGAGGGCATGCCGATCGCCGCCCAGTATATCGCCGAGGTCCTGCCGGCGACCCATTTCATGCGCATGATCCGCGGCATCGTCCTGCGGGAGGCAGAGCTGGCAGACCTCCAGTTCGACGCGCTCTGGCTCGCCGGCTTCTTCGCCCTGGGCATGGCTCTGGCCGCGCTCCGATTCAAGAAACGGCTGGATTAACTCGACGTACCCTTTCGGCATGACCGCAGGAGGAAGTTTTGATGAGAAGCGATAAGATGCGCGGTACTTTCCGGGTTTTCCGGGCAGTCGGCATCCTGTCGCTGGCTTGGCCGTTTGAGGTAGCGGCCAATCCCGCACTCAACCGGACTGCGTGCCCCCCGGCCTGGAACAACTATGTCCGCGCCGTATCGGATTACCTCCCCAAGCTACCCGAAAACGACAGGGTGTTCATTTTTGTCGGCACCGATGGAGCTGTTTACAATTGCCTGGGAAACAATTTGAGCGAGGACCTATTGTCGACCCTTGAAGTCTTAGAGCGCTCGCTGGCAAGAATACAAAGCGTACCGGACACGCTCTTTCCAGGTACAATGCCTTTAAACTATTGCAATGTCGGAACATTTACAAACAAGAACCAACCAATCGATTATTCGGCCCACCTGCCTTACGAGCCGTTTGAACTAAGAAGCGAGCTATGCGAAAGCTCATTCAAAATGTCATTGCACAGGCTCAATGGGAAAAGGAAGCTGCCGTCCGGGAAATAGTCGGTCTTGCGAAAAGCATCGCAACGCTCCGGTTCAAGAAGAGGCTGGATTGATTTCAGACCGGTACCGGCAAGGCTGCGGCGCATCGATTGATCGGATGGCGGCATCTCTTTATGCTGCGGGCCTTTAAGGGAGGGGCTTTTCATGATCGAGCGCCGCGATATTCTCCTGTCCGCCGGGGCCGGGCTCCTTGCCGCAGCTTCGTCTGCCGCCTCAGAACCCCTGCCGAACTGGATCGTGAACAGCGGTCATGCGCAGGACCTCGCCCCCTCCCGCAAAGACGGCATTGCCCTGGCACTTGGCGGAGGCGCGGCGAAGGGGTTCGCCCATATCCCGTTCCTGGAATGCCTGGACGAACTGGGTGTTCGCCCAACGCAAATCGCGGGAACGTCCATGGGGGCGATCCTCGGGGCGGTTTATTGTTCCGGCATGAGCGGCCGGGATATCCGAACCTACACGCTGGATCTTTTCGCCAAGCGGCGTCCCCTCATGCAGAAACTGCTGCTGGACACCGGCGACAACTGGGCCTCCCTGTTCAACCTTGTGAAGCCCGCGGTCATCGATCCCGAGGTTCTGCTCGGCTCCCTCCTACCCGACAGTCTCAAGCGGGATTTTTCAGACCTTCAGATCCCGTTGAAAGTCGTCGCGACCGATTATCATGGCCAGAGCCAGTATGTGATCAGCGAAGGCCCTCTGTTGAGCGCGATTGCTGCCTCGTCCGCGCTTCCGGTCCTTTTGACACCGGTGCGCCGCGACGGGGTGCTGCTGATCGACGGCGGTTTCGTCAACCCGACACCTTTTGATGTGCTGGATACTCCGGACGATATCGCGACCATCGGCATCGACGTCACCGGCAGCGACAGCCACGACGACGGAAACACGCCAGGGGCGATGAAGGTCTGGATCAGCTCCTTCAACATCACCCTGCATTCAATCGTGGAAGCGAAACTGACCGGTTCCCATCCAGACCTGTTGGTGCGCCCGCCCATCGGCCAGTTCAGCACCATGGAGTTCTTCAAGGTGGAAGCCATTCTGGCCGCTGCGGACCAGGCGCGCGACACTTTCAAACGCGAGATCGACGCCGTTTTGGACCGACCGTGAGGGAACCTATGCGAGGGCCGTTTAAATGACCGGTTTAAAGATGTTCCGCCTGCACATGCCCGGCATCGTCCCGCTATCCGTCGGTCTCCTTTTCTTCTCGGCCGCGCTCACGCCGTCGCTCATTCCCCGAGGCTGGCTGCTTCAAGGAATTCTCGCCGGTCTGGTCATGGCGATCGGCTATATGCTTGGACGCTTCGCGATCTTCCTTTGGACCGCCCTGGAATTTCCAAAGCCGCGCGGAAGGCTCCTGACTTTTGCCCGGACTGCCGTCCTGCTGCCGGCGCTGGCGCTGCTCATCCATAACCTCTCAAAAACAACCGATTGGCAGAACTCCGTCCGGCTGCACGTGGACATGGAGCCGATCGAATCCACCACGATCGTCGGCATCGTTCTCCTCAGCCTGGCCGTGTTTTCCGCGCTTTTTCTGATCGGAGTGGCAATCCAGAGGATATTCGACATCCTGCGGTTCCGGCTGTACCGGTACATGGCCCCGCGTGCCGCCGGAGTTCTCGGACTGGCAGTCCTTGTGACGATTGCCTTCATCGCGTCCCGCGACTGGGTCCTGCCGGCAACACTTCAGTTTCTGGATACCTCCTACGAAACTGCCCAGAACCTGTTCGACACCGCGCCCCCTCCCCCCGGTGACCCGGACTTTCCCGGCGGCGCCAATTCCCTGGTGAGCTGGAAGGCGATGGGCCAGCCCGGGCGGAACTTCATCATGGGAGGACCGACGGCGGCGGAAATATCGGACTTCACCGGCCGGACCGCCAAAAAACCCATCCGTGTCTATGTGGGGCGTTCGCAGGACAAGAGCCCGAAGGCTCGGGCCCAACTCGCGCTGCAGGAACTGATCCGGCTGAAAGCCTTCGACCGCAAGATCCTGCTGGTGGCCAGTCCGACAGGGACCGGCTGGCTCGATCCGGGCAGCCACGACATTCTCGAAATGATGCACGACGGTGACGTCGCCACCGTTGCCGTCCAATATTCCTATCTGCAGTCCCCGCTGGCGCTGGTGTTTGAAACCCGCACCGGCCTCGATCAGGCTTCGGCCACCATGGACACCATCTACCGCTATTGGCGGCAGCTGCCCGAGGACGGCCGCCCCAGGCTTTACATGCACGGCATCAGTCTCGGTGCCTGGTCGTCCATGTATTCCTTCGATATCATCCACATGATCAACGAACCGATTGCCGGCGCCTTGTGGTCCGGACCGCCGTTTCCCTCCGCACACTGGTTGCACGCAACCGCCGCCCGTAACTCCGGAACGCCCTTCGTCCTGCCGCGGATCGAGGACGGCGAGGTGATCCGCTTTGCCTCCCAGTATGTGACGCCGCAGGAACAGGGCAGCCATTGGGGCAGAGTGCGGATCGTGTTCCTGCAATACGCCTCGGACCCGATCGTCTTTTTCGATCCCAATTCCTTCTGGCGGTCGCCCCAGTGGATGCGGGAAAAACCCGCCCCCGACGTTTCGCCGGAACTGACGTTCATGCCGGTGGTGACCCAGTTGCAGCTTGCCCTGGACATGCTGCTGGCCACACACCTGCCGCAACGACATGGCCATAACTACGACAAGCTAGACTATATCGACGCCTGGGCCGCCGTGACCGGTCCCGCGGGATGGACAGCGGAGGACACGGCCGCCCTGAAATCCCTGTGTAGCGCCGTCGAAGGGATCGGTTGCAGCAAAAGCGCTGCCGAACGGCTGAGCCGGATGTGAGTTGATCCTTTCGGCAGAAGGCTTCGAAACACTGCTGCCGGGAGCGGCGCGAACAACTCCCGGCTTGCTTTGAGACTTTGCAGGGGTGTCAGCCCTGAACGTGCATGTCCGGGATGCCGTCGATCGACCCCCGGTCGACGACGAGGCTGTCCTCGATGGCCTTCAGGTCCATGTTCGCCAACTGGGCCTTCTTGTTCTTGAGGTTCATGCCTGCGTGGTAGAGGCTCGCGGTCAACTGGTCATAGGGCACCGCCACATAGGTGTAGGCCACCTGCTGATCGATCAGCGCCGCATGGGTCACGGCGTGCTTGTTGTCGCCCGTCTTGAGGGCGTAGTCTTTCAGAACCGAGATCTGGGCATTCAGCGGAAGATAGCGGCTTTCATCACCGCCCTTCGTCGATCCAGTTCCGGCCTTGACCACCTTGTCCAGGGTCGTGGCGTCCTTTTCCGCCTTGTCCGTGTCGCCGTTATAGATCGCCAGACAGGCCGCATGCACATCGGACATGGCCTCAAGGCCGTCCATCGACAATTTGAGGAAGGTGTCGGCCACATTGGAAGCCTTCTGACCCATTTTGGCCATGTCCGCCTGATGAGAGGCCTCCGCCGCATAAACTGCTGCCGAGGTCAGTGCCGTGGCGCCGATCAGGCTTGCTGCAACCAGCGAGGCAATTGCTGCTCTCGATTTCAGCGTCATTCTCCATCGGTTCTTGAAACCTTCCGGCTTGGCCGTCGTCTGTACGGCTGCCTTCGTCGGAGGGGACGAGTGGACCCGCGCCTACGCCAATGCAAGCGTTTGAATATTAAACATTTTTTACCGAAGCTCCTTAATTTGGCCTCTTAAAAAAGCGAACAGAAGTTCGGAAAGCCCGGCCGGAGTTCCATGTGAATTCAGGTGTTCACGCGCCTGATCAGCGGGACATGCGGTTCGATTGCCGCTCTGTCGTGACGGAAACGTCCGCCGGATATTTCATCGCCCAGCTGAAGATATCACCGAGAATGGCGGCAAGACCTCGCCCCTTTTCCGACAGGCCATAGCGCACCCGATGCCTGGCTTCGAGGCGTTCGGTGCGCGTCACCAGTCCGATGGCTTCCAGATGGCGCAGTTCCTCGGTCAGAACCTTCCGGCTGATGCCGGGCAACGCACGGGTCAGTTCCAGGAAATGATGGTCCTGTATCGTCAGGCAATGCAGGATCTTCGGCGTGTGCTTGCCGCCGATGCTTTTCAGCGTGTCGGCCACAGGACAGACGTCCGTATCCGGTAGCGACCAGAGTTTCCGCCTCGTTGCCGTCATGCCGTCCCTCGCCGTTCCGGTTACAAAAAGGTACCTAATTGAGCGGATTTGCAGCTCAGCCTAAGCAGGCTCGCAGAAAAACCTAAGACCAGGACGGAGCTGTTGCAATGATGTCAGAAAATACAATCACAACGATTCCGATCCTCCCAGGCGGGATGGTCAATGCCTTTCTATTCAAAACAAACACCGGAGCCGTGCTGATCGATACCGGGTTGCCGGGTTCGGAGAGGAAGGTGGAACGGGCACTCGCAGCGAACGGCCTTGGCTGGTCCGACCTGAAACTCATTGCCGTGACCCACGGCCATATCGACCACGCAGGCAGTGCGAAGCGTATCCGGGATCTTTCCGGTGCGCCGATCCTCCTGCACGAACAGGACCGGGCCTATTGCCTGGGAGAACTGCCGCTCCTGAAGCCAACCGGCCTGTTCGGACAGCTTTTCAAGCTCACAGGAGCGATTGAACGTCCCTTCAACAGTTTCGAACCGGATATCCTGCTGATCGGCAGCGCCCCGCTGGACCTGCGGCCTTTCGGCCTTCCCGGCCATGCCCTCCACACACCCGGACACACGCCGGGTTCCTTGTCGATCCTCACGGAAAACGGCGTCGCCTTCGCCGGGGACCTGGCCGCTTCCGGAATTCTGCTTGGCGGGTTGATGTTCAGGAGACATCCGAAGCGACCGCCGTTCGAGGAAGCCGTCAACGAGGTTGTCGCTTCGCTCGAACTTCTGCTGGCAAGAGGCGCCAGAGCATTTTACGTCGGTCACGGCGGTCCGCTGGATACAGACATTGTCCGCCGGCATTTAAAGCATCTCGCCCAGCTCGGATCCGACTGACACGGTCAGACCTTGCGGGCGACGATGAACCGGCTCGGCGGTTTCGCCGGATAATTGCCGGTCTCGATGATCTCGAATCCCTCCGCTCGGATAAGCCTCTCCAGCTCACTGATTTTCAAAAAATGAACGAACGGCGCCCTGCCGAAGAGCTGCATGACCGGGATCAGGAGGCGGAACAAGGACCGAAGCAACAGTCCTGCTTCGGAAAGGCAAACGGTCTTGGAAATGAACAATCCGCCCGGTTTCAGTCGATCGCGAACCTGGCGGATCGCACCTGCGGTATCGCCGATGAGATGCAAAAGGTTGAAGGCAAGCACCACATCGAATGAGCCGCCGCCAAGGGTATCGGCACCGATCTCCGCCTGCCGGAAACTGACGTTGCCGGCCGAGCCGTCGGCGAGTTTGCCTGTGGCAATCCCGATCATGTTCCCGGACACATCGGTCGCCAGGATGCTTTCCACGGACTCAGCGAGCTTCAACGCCGTGGTGCCGGTGCCGCAGCCGATCTCAAGCACCCGGTCGGACGGTTTGAGATACGTACGCGTGCGGTCGAGCGTTTCAGCGTAGGCAGCTTCATTGCGCACCGGCAAGCGGGCATAGCGCGTTGCGACCTTGTCCCAGAAACTGGCTCCATCCGCCATCGGCATCCCCTGTCGGTTGATGAGGGCAATCTGCGGCAGCCCCGGTCGACTGCGTTTGCGATCCGGTCTCTATACGATCTTCGCCATAAAACCAGAATTGCATAATTATGCAGACCTTCTATACAAAAACGCATGAATTGGGCGGCAATCGGCTTTGACTGGAACCAGGCTCGGGCATTTCTCGCCACGGCGGAACTCGGCTCACTGTCGGCCGCGGCAAAGGCGCTTCATCTCACCCAGCCGACCATCGGCCGCCAGGTGGCAGCCCTTGAAGAAGCCCTCGGCGTCGTTCTGATCGAACGCGCCGGCCGCTCCATCGTTCTGACGGACGCGGGACGCGATCTGCTCCCCTCGTTGCGCATAATGGCTGAAGCCGCATTGCAGACGGGCCTGACGGCCTCTGCCAGGTCGGAGGCGATCGAAGGCCGGGTCAGCATTTCGGCGAGCGACGTGATGGCCGCCTTCGTACTGCCGGAGATCCTGGCCGAACTGCGCGTTGCGGCACCGGGCATCGAAATCGAAGTCATCGCCTCGAATGCGCTTTCCGATCTTCGCCGCCGGGAAGCCGATATCGCGATCCGCCACGTCCGGCCGCAGCATAAGGATCTGGTCGCCCGGCTGATCCGGGAGGCGAGCGCCCATTTCTACGCCGCCGAAAGCCTGCTGGAGCGAACGGGGCGTCCGAAGTCCCTCAAGGATCTGACCGGAGAGGTCTTCGTCGGCTTTGGCAATCGGGAGGAAATGGTCCGGTTTCTGAACGGGCTCGGCCTCAAGGCCACCGCTGCGAACATCAGATTCGATTCCGCCAGCGGCGTTGTCGGCTGGCAGATGGTGCGCCAGGGACTTGGCATCGGCATCATGCAGGAGGACGTCGCCGAACGCACGCCCGGCATTGTCCGGGTCCTTCCCGCAATGGCGCCGATCCGTTTTCCGGTCTGGCTCGTTACCCACCGCGAACTCAACACCTCCCGCCGCATTCGTCTGGTCTATGACTTCCTCGCCGAAGCGCTGAGCCGCACTGCATAGAGCCGCATTCTTTGCTGGCCTTTTCGGCCCGCTTTCTCTAGAACCAAGCGCCAACGGCAACACCCATTTTCGAGCCAGGCCTGACAGACCGGCGCGCCCCGGAGTTTTCCAGAGCGTCGCGCGCCTCCGGTCCTTGTACCGGCCGGAGCCCGAGGAGCTTTTTGAATGGCCACCATGAACGGCGCGCCCTATCTGACGCGACGCACCTTTGCGATCATCTCCCACCCGGACGCCGGTAAGACGACGCTGACGGAAAAGCTGCTCCTGTCGGGCGGCGCCATCCGCGCCGCCGGCCAGGTGCGCGCCCGCGGCGAGCGCCGCCGCGCCCGGTCCGACTGGATGAAGATCGAACAGGAACGCGGCATCTCGGTCTCGTCCTCGGTGATGACCTTCGAGCGGAACGGCATCATCTACAACCTGCTCGACACGCCGGGCCACGAGGACTTTTCCGAAGACACCTACCGCACGCTGACCGCCGTCGACGCGGCGATCATGGTGATCGACGCTGCCAAGGGTATCGAGGCCCAGACGCGCAAGCTGTTCGAGGTCTGCCGCCTCCGGGACATTCCGATCATCACCTTCGTCAACAAGATCGACCGGGAAGGCCGGCACGCGCTGGAAATCCTCGACGAGGTCCAGGAGGCGCTGGCGCTGGACGTATCCCCGCAGACCTGGCCGGTCGGCATGGGCTCCGACTTTTTCGGCGTCTACGACTGGCAGAAGAAGAAGTTCCACACCTCTGCCGGCGAACGCGGCGGCGCCTACGCCCGCACCCTCGACGTTTCCGGCCTCGAGGACCCGATCCTCGTGGACACCGTCTTCGACCGGATCATGGACGAACTCACCGAAAACGTCGAACTGGGCGCGGAAGGCTATGCGGCCTTCGACCGGGAAAGCTTCCTGGAAGGCCACCTGACACCGGTGTTCTTCGGCTCCGCGCTGCGCGACTACGGCATCGAGGAACTGCTCGACTTCATCGCGGATTATGCCCCCCCTCCGCATTCCCAACCGGCCACCGGCGGGCGGACCATCCGGCCGGACGAGGACAAGGTCACCGGCTTCGTCTTCAAGGTGCAGGCGAACATGGACCCCAAGCACCGGGACCGGATCGCCTTCGTGCGCCTGTGCTCGGGCACGTTCAAGCGCGGCATGAAGCTGAAGCACGTGCGCGCCGGCAAGGTGATCGCCGTCACCGCGCCGATCTTCTTCTTCGCCGAGGAACGCGAGATCGCCGAGACCGCCTATCCGGGAGACGTGATCGGCGTGCCCAACCACGGGCAGCTCCGGGTCGGCGACACGCTGACGGAAGGCGAGGACATCCACGTCACCGGCCTGCCGGCCTTCGCACCGGAAATCCTGCGCCGGGTGCGTCTCGGCGACACCATGAAGGTCAAGCAGATGCGCCAGGGCCTGCAGGATCTGGCCGAGGAAGGCCTGGTGCAGATCTTCAAGCCGGACATCGGCTCCAACTGGATCGTCGGCGTCGTCGGCATCCTGCAGCTCGATGTGGTCGTCGACCGGCTCAAGGCGGAATACGGCGCGGAAATCGGCTTCGAGCCGGTCAATTACGCCACCGCCCGCTGGATCGAGACCGACCCGGCGACGCTGCAGAAGATGATCGAGAACCACCGCATGTCGATTGCCAACGACCGCGACGACCGGCCGGTGTTCCTGTTCAAGAACGCCTGGGAAGTCGGCTATATCGGCGAGAAATACCCGGACGTGAAATTCCGCGAGACGCGGGAGATCGTCCACGAGGGGTGAGACTGGATTGAGATCAGCGAGCTTACGTTAGCTGCCTTCGCTGTCTTCGGTGTCGGCTTCGCTGGAAGTCCCAAATAGCAAATCGAGCCAAGATTTTGCTTTACGTTTTCCAAGAATGAGTTCAGCCATTTGTCGCTGCCAATCTCTGTCGGTGCAACTCTCTGAAAAGGTAATCCATGCCCCTTCCTTTTTGGCTCGAGTACTCTCCTCCGACTGCCTTATAAATTCGGCTACCTTAGTCCTACCAAGGTTTTGGAAGGCTCGAAGGACTTGACGATTATCACCCTCAAGCGCAGAGCATAAAATTTCGCGAACTACATTATCTTTCTCGCGCTTTGTAATTCTCTCTCCAGAAGAAATCAGCTCTTCCAAGAAGATTGGAAATGCTTCAGAAGTTTCTTTCAACGATTCCGCACTAACATTCCTCATGGATTCCCGTATTTTTCGGAAAATGTCCGCGTGATAACTACTATTAATGACGTTTAAGATTTGATCGTAATTTACGCCAGCGGCGTCAACCGCAATTTCTCCACCTATTAATTTTAGTATGAAATTTACGAATACGTCTTTGAATTTCGGAGTTGGAAACAAAAATCCAGTGGATCCAGCCTTTTCTATTAGCAATCGAACAATATGATCAGCGCCACTAAGATGTCCTTCCCATTGCTCTGCGGGTATAGCGGACAACAGTTGTCCGATCCTGTCATTGAACTTTTGCCAATTCGCCGCTTTGATACCTATCAAATCCGTCTGTAGTCCTATTGGGCAGATATTCAATTTAATAGAAGAGATTGCATTGTCGTCCAACCTACTAGCATATCGCTCAAGCATATCCCTAAATTCATTATCAAGCACTGACTTCAAATAGAAATAACTTTCCATCAAAACCGTTAAACTTATCCGCGGCAAATCATCTACCAAAAATGCACTCTTGATAACGTTCGCGATGAATAAGTCGCTGGAACGGTTCCTTCCAACGGCCAACCAGATGGTTATTTTTCGGGCTTCTTTTAATCGAGTGGCAATTGCGCCATACTGGTTGACTTCTAAGAGCCGATCACCAGTGAAATACTCCTTAAACCAATTAAATTCTGCGGAATCATGTTGTACTTCCTGACCGTTAGGTTGCATCCGAAACGGTATGCTCAGCCCATTTTCAAGATACCCTTGCCCTGCTAAAAACAGAGCGCTAGCCAAACCCTCATCATAATCTTCGGCGTATTTCTCAAATAGATTTTCAAAGAATTGGCTTTCCCTAAAGCACTTGTCCAGCTCAATTTCCGGACGTTTTTTATCGCTAGTATAAATATAAATATCAGCTAAAAGCCTAAGCCGATCGCCGAACTCACTATCTGCAGCAGCTCCAGTTTCCACTAGTGACTGAAGAAGACGATCCGCAATCGATTTCCATTGATCGTCACTTAATAGGGAAGCACTCTTAAATTCCGCAAACGCAGATATTGCTTCGTTCGGATATTCGTATGCCGTGTTTTCGAGATAGCTTTCATCGTCCTCTGGAATTGAAATTCTGACCTTGGAAAAATCAGACAGAGAAATTCGATTGCCATGTATGGAAAAAGCAAATCCAAAAATAAACTCAACCATTGAAGGCAGCGAAAACGTAGAAACCACTTCTTTCAGCAAGTAAGGTTCATTTGAAAGCGTGAGAGCATCCTGCAAATGCCCAAAGAATATTGTTAAATCAACGCCTTCCTGGTAGCCAATTTCTTTAACTGCATTAACATCTCCTAGAACCGCAGCAATTATATGCCTTGCCACCCCTCTCATCTCTTCTTTACCGCAAATTCTGAATAAATATAAATATAAAATATAACTCTGATGCTTGTGACCTATTCTTGATATACTGAAAACAGACTCTACTATATTTCTCGCTACATTTTTAATAGGATTTCCGGTATATTCCTCCATAAGTATTGAGAAATTTCGGACCACGATTCCATATTCATCACTACTAATCCATCCACTCATATTTTCTTCGACAACATCTCCTACACGCAAATCAAAGCCAGGAGAATTTGTAAGAGCAACAAGCTTCTCAGTATCTTGGGATGTTGCTGCCTCTTTGATTTCTTTATCTAAAAGGATTTGAAATGCGAGATCAGGTTCAACATTAAAAATAATTGCTGCGAGATTTCGGTCCAAATCTTTGTCGGCTGCTAGCGTTCGAAACTTATCTTCAATAAAACTCCCGTCTTTTAGCCGCGTGGGATTTCCTTCCAGATGATCCCGGTACGCAATAAAAACTGCTATGGTAGGAAGTTTAAACTCTCCGTAGTGGAGCAAATACAAACCCGTGAGATCATTAATAAATGAAATAATTTGCCGTGGAGTGGTAGTTCCGTGCCCGGCTTCAATAATTTTAATGAATATAAGATAGACACGAAACAATTCATCTTCGTCTTTCAATGAAGGAAGTGCCTGCTTTATTTTTTCATGGAAAAATTCACGGGAGTTAGACATTACTGGCGGAGCTATCATTAAAACTTCATCGAATGTTTTCGAAAAAATCTCTCGACTATTAAGCAACGATATGTCGCTTACGACCTCTTCTTCGTTTTCTACTATCAAATTCCGATCATAAGGAATGATAGCAGTAATAGTGCTTCGTTCATTAGTGCGTCGCGCTATCGGACCACGCGAAAAAACGGAACGAACCATCGCCCAGTGATCTTCGATTTCCTCTGGAGGTAATCGATCAATATTATCTAACACTACGACAACTCGATCGCTATCCGCTTGAATTATATGTAATATTTCTCGAATAATAGATTGAAATTCAAAATCATTCGGATCCGTTTCTCGGATGTGCTGCGTGATTTTTTGCCCTTCGTATTGTTTTGCACTGATCAGAATTGTTTGAGAAAGCGCCAAAATAAATGCAGAGTTTTTGTTATTCTTTCTATTTTCCATATGTCGCAAACCAGCACGAAAAAACGTAGCAGAAAGAAATATATATAACAATATCATTGGCTTAGATATAAAATAACAATAAATTGGGGTCCCCCATTCTGACAAATCATCAAATACAGACTTCGCCCAAAAATAATAAATTGGCAACAAAGGCAAAAGAAGTATTATTATTGCGCCATACCAATCAAGTATTGTTTGATTTTTACTTTCAATGTCCCTAACTCTACCCCTGACTTTTTTCTCCACTTTAGAGAGGTTGCTCCTCTTCTTCGGGAACTCATCCTCGGCCCAATCTAAGAAGTGTTCTAAAAAAGACCTCCGAAATGATGACCCTTGAGATTTCCAAATGTCGTATGTGAAAAAATGAAAGCGAATTTTCCGATCAATTTCGGTTTCCCTTAATTTTCTATCCGCTATCTCAACGACACTAGATTTGCCGCTCCCCCAAGGCCCATCTAGACCAATCGCTCTATCTTCAGCGTAAAATAACTCAATTGCTCGCGCTAACGCATCAGCGGTTCTGTCGTGTCCCTTTCCGTGAAACTGATCTTCATCTGATGGAGAATCAATCAATACACGCCGTTCAATGTTCCGCTTCTTCATCTAGATTTGGCTCTTATTATATCCACTCCTTCCCCAACTTACCGCTATCTGATTTACAATTCAAACGTAGTTTATTTAGAGTAGTAAATTCTTATTTGTGACTGAATTTGAACGTCTACGTTGATTTTTCGAAATTTTGCCATCGTCTTACATTTGGCACAAATTTTAACAGTGCTGATTTGGGTAGCCGTCTCTCGAATAGTCCGTCCGGACGTCGTGGGTAAGGGAAGTCGGCTATATCGGCGAGAAATACCCGGACGTGAAATTCAGAGAGACGCGGGAAATCGTGCACGAGGGATAAAACCGACAGGTTCCCGGCGCCCCGGGCTATCCCTGCATCCGCGCGGGAAGCCAATTCCCCTCTTCCCCTGGCATGCCTTGCGTCTGTCGCCTGCGGCCTGTTACTCCTGACCGCCCCCCTGACCCCTGTTTACGGAACACCGCCAATTGGCGGCGTATCCGGAACCCATCGATCAAGGACCACGGCATGGCACAAGACGACAAATCCCGATCCGGCGGCTTTCCCTCGCTTAAGGCAGGATCAACGGACCCGGACGCAATCGCGGACTATTACGACGATTGGGCCAAAACCTACGATGAGACGCTTGCCGCGTGGGACTATCAGGCGCCGAAAGATGCGGCCGCCCTGCTCGCGCCTCATCTTGCCCCGAAGGCGCATATCCTGGACGTCGGCTGCGGCACCGGACTGGTCGCCGATGCGCTGAGCCGGTTTGGGGATTTTCACATCGATGGCATCGATATTTCGGCTGAATCTCTCAAGCTGGCGGAGACGCGCGGCGGCTACGAGAAGCTGGTATGCCACGATCTTCAAAAACATCCCCTGCCGCTTGAAGACGACAGCTACGACGCCGCCATTTCCGTCGGGGTTCTGACCTATATCGCGGATGCGGAAGCGCTGTTCCGCGACCTGTGCCGCTGCGTGCGCACCGGCGGCGTCATCGCCTTTACCCAGCGTACCGACCGCTGGGAGACGCTCGATTTCGCCGCACTGATCGGCTCGCTCGAAAGCGACGGCCTGTGGACCGCGCTCCACATCAGCGAACCGCGCCGGTATCTGCCCGAGAACGAGGATTTTGCGGACGATATCAAGATCATCCATACGCTCTGCCGGGTTGGCTGAAAGGGAGTTCTGACCTCCCCTCCGTCGTCATTGCCGGACTTGATCCGGCACGGTTCCGTTCGCGAAGACCGAGCCTGCGGCAAGGCAACGACATGTATGCCCGGATCAAGTCCGGGCGTGACGAACAAGGCGGAATAAGATGGGGGAGCCTTCCTCCCCCGCGCCGCTTATCCCCACGGATTAACCCAACGACAGTTTACCGCTCGACATTTCGCCATATTGCAGTGCAATATGAACGGTTCAGAGGTTTCGGAGAGACCAACAGCGGATCACAGAGATGAGTAATTTCAAGACGATCATTGACTTGTTCGGACTGACACCGGAAGAAGCCGCCAGCTATCTGAAGGCGGAACCGAGCGACATTATCCGCTGGTGCGAGAGCGCGGACAGCCCGCCGCTGGACGTCTGGCGGCAGTTGGTGAAGCTGTTCGACACGATCCGCTTTGCGGCGGAAGAGGCCGCCAAGGCTGCGGATCTCGACCGTATGGACGCAACCGACCTCAACCGGATCGCCATGACGCTTCCCGAACAGGACGGCGCTCTGGAAGGCCCGCGCCGGGCGATCACCGCCATGGCCGTCACCTCGCTCGCCCGGGTCTTCGTATAATTATCACAGGCGTTCCGGACAGCTCGAAACGGGCGGACACGTTTAGCAAACTCTTGAGCATAACCATGGCAAGTGCCTTGGCATTGCCCGGTATTTTGGCATTCTATCTGGACTGCGTCCTGGGATTCGGGCGATTCGCGGGCTTTACGTCACGATCATCGGATCGATCGCCCGGCCGGTCGACGCGGAACGTCTGTGCACGACGTCACCAGATCAAGCCGCCGGGAAAGGCTTCAGACCATGGCTCACGAAATCAAGGTGATTGCCGAAATCGGCTGCAATCACAAGGGCGACATGGACATCGCCAAGGAGATGATCCAGGTCGCGGCGAATGTCTGCCACGCCCATGTGGCCAAGTTCCAGAAGCGCAACAATCGTGAACTGCTGTCCGGTTCCGAGTTCGAGACGCCCCATCCGGTCCCGCACAACTCCTACGGCGCCACCTATGGCGAGCACCGGGAGTTCCTGGAATTCACTGCGGGCCAGCACAAGGAACTGCAGGAAGAGTGCAGGCTGGCCGGCATCGACTATTCCACCTCCGTGTGGGACCTGACCTCGGCGAAGGAAATCGTCGCCCTGCAGCCAATGCTGATCAAGATCCCGTCCGCCACCAACCAGCATTTCGAACTTCAGGACTATCTCTGCCGCAACTATGACGGCGAGATCCATGTTTCCACGGGCATGACGACCCGGGCGGAAATCGCCCGGATGGTCGAGTTCTACGAGGAACGCGGTCGGGCGAAGGACCTGGTGGTCTATGCCTGCACCTCCGGCTATCCGGTGGAATTCGAGGATGTCTGCCTGCTGGAAATCAACCGGCTGCAGGAAATCTACGGCGACCGGGTCAAGTCGATCGGCTTTTCCGGGCACCATCACGGCATCGCGACCGATATCGCCGCCATGACCGCCGGCGTCCTCGGCTTCCAGCGCTACGGCCAGGGCGTCCTTTCCTATATCGAGCGCCACTTCACCCTGAACCGCACCTGGAAGGGCACGGACCATGCCGCCAGCCTGGAGCCGGACGGGTTGCGCCGCCTGTGCCGCGACCTGCGCAATGTCTCCAAGACGCTTCGCTACAAGGAAAAGGATCTCCTCGACGTGGAGCAGGTCCAGCATGACAAGCTGAAATGGCAGGAAGCAAAGCAGCGCGGACAGATCCGGCAAGTCTCGTAACATGAGGGTCGTCGCGGTCATTCCGGCCCGCGGGGGATCGAAAGGGCTTCCGGGCAAGAACATCCGTCCGCTCGGCGGCGTGCCGCTCGTTGCCCGCACCGTTGACGCCGCGCTCCATGCCGCCTCAATCGAGCGCGTCTTCGTTTCCAGCGACGATGTGGAGATCCTGAAAGTAGCCCGGGCCGCCGGGGCGCATGCCATCGTCCGGCCCTCAGAGATCAGCGGATCCACCGCCAGTTCCGAATCCGCCCTGCTGCATGCCCTGGAGCACCTGAAGGCGGACCAAGCCGGCCTGCCGGACATTCTCGTCTTCCTGCAATGCACCTCGCCGTTCACGACGTCGACGGACATCGACCTTGTGGTCGACACGATGCTCCAGAAAGAGGCCGAGAGCGCGTTTTCGGCGGTCGAGGATCACGGCTTCATCTGGCAGGAGGACAGTGCCGGCTTTGCCGAAGGCATCACTCACGACCATACCAAGCCCCGGCAACGCCGCCAGGACATGACGCCGCGCTACCGGGAAAACGGGGCGATCTATGCCATGCGCGTGGAGCCGTTCCTGGCCGAGCAAACCCGGTTCTGCGGCCGCACGGTTCTGGTTCCGGTGACCGCGCCGACCATCGAAATCGACACCCCGGAAGATTGGGACATGGCCGAGGCTTTTGAGGTCTCCCGTAAGGTCCGGCCACCGCGCCGGGAACCGAGGACTGGCCGGATCAAGGCAGTGGTGACCGATTTCGATGGCGTCCACACGGATGACCGGGTGCTGGTCAGCCAGGACGGCCAGGAAGCGGTGCTGTGCAGCCGGCGGGACGGCATGGGGATCGAACGGCTGCGGAACAAGGGCATCCGCCTCCTGATCCTGTCCAAGGAAGCCAACCCGGTGGTGAAGGCCCGCGCGGCCAAGCTGAAGATGCCGGTCCAGAACCACGTGGACGACAAACTTTCCGCCCTGGACGCCTGGCGCACCGAGCACGGGTTGGAATGGGCCGAGATCGCCTATATCGGCAATGACATCAATGACGTTGCCTGCATGGCGGCCTGCGGCCTGGCCTTCGCGCCCGCCGATGCTCATGCCGATGCGCTTGCCGTAGCCGATATCGTACTGGAGGCCTCCGGCGGAAAGGGGGCCTTGCGTGAGATGAGCGATACCCTGCTTGCCCGGCAACTGATCGCGTAAGGCAAGTCAGCGAGGACGAGGAGTTCAGGCGGCTTCGTAGCCCCTGGGGTTCTTGCAGACCCAGTTCCAGGTGTCGTGACACATGGCCTCCAGATCGCGCTTCGCCCGCCAGTGGATCACGTCCGCCGCCTTTTCGATACCTGCGTAGCACTCGTCCACATCGCCGTCGCGCCGCGGGGCCATGACATAGGGAATGGTCCGGTTCGACGCCCGCTCAAAGGCATGGATCATCTGCAACACGCTGTAGCCGGTGCCCGTGCCCAGGTTGACCGTGTAGCAGCGGTTGTCCTCCGTCGCGCTATCCAGCGCGTCATGAGCGGTGAGATGGCCCTCGACCAGATCCATGACGTGAATATAGTCGCGCACGCCCGTGCCGTCCGGCGTGTCGTAATCATTGCCGAACACCTGCAGGCACTCGCGCCGGCCGATCGCCACCTGCGCGATGAAGGGCATCAGGTTGGCCGGAACGCCGAGAGGATCTTCTCCGATCAACCCGCTCGGATGGGCGCCGACCGGATTGAAATAGCGCAGGATACCGAAGCGCCAGCGGTCGTCGCTGGCCGAAACGTCGCGCAGCATGTCCTCCACCATCAGCTTCGTCCGCCCGTAAGGATGACCCGGCGCCAGCGGATGGTCCTCGGTCACGGGGAAGAACCGGGGCTGGCCGTAAACGGCGGCCGTGGAGGAAAAGATCAGCCGGTGAACGCCCGTGGCTGCCATGGCCGACAGGAGCCGGTGCGTGCCGACGACGTTGTTGTCGTAATAGTCCAGTGGCCGGTCGATGGACTCCCGGGGAATTTTGCTGCCGGCGAAATGAACCACGCTGTCACAGTCGTAGCGCCGGAGAATACCTTCCACGGCCGCCTGATCCCGGACATCCGCCTGCTCGAAAGCGATCTTCCGGCCGGAAATCTCGCCGACCCGCTGCAGGCTTTCGGTTCTGGAGTTGCTCAAATTATCGAGTACGACGATATCATGCCCTGCGGCCAGAAAGGCCACGCAGCAATGAGATCCGATATATCCGGCGCCGCCGGTGATCAGGACGGTCATGCGTTGCCCCCCGCCTCAACATGACGCTTTCCCGCGCCCTGCAAAATTACCAAAAATAATCTCACAGACCACCGGCTTCCGGCGATCCGTTTCTTCGATTATCAGAAAATAATGGACAGCTCCTAAACTGCGGGGCAGCAGAGGCGGAACAGCCGAATACCAAGCTCCTGCCGATGTTTTTTCCGCGCACGCACACTGCAATTTCTTGCCTGCCTGCCGGTCATTTTCGCTACCGCCTCAGAGCTAAAAAAGGCGAATCCGCTTCTTGAAGGTGGGGTGTGCCGCTTGGTTCGCTGGTTGGATGAAATCCCCGTAACACTCGTCGCCCCAAGGAAGACAATGGATAGCCGTCGACGTTATTGTCCGATGATCGGTAGGCAATTCATCGGAATAATCTCGAGATTAATGTAAAGAAACACCGACATAATCAATAAATCCAGAATCTTTTGAACACCCCCCTTTTGACGCAATACAATATACAAAATTATGAAGATTATTTGATAATCAAATTTCGTATAAATCATGTATTCAAAATTTGAATTCAAATATGGAAGGGATAAGAACAACCCCAGAGACAACGAAATGACAGATATAGACAACTTAACAATTTTTCCGACTTCGGTCATCGCAAGTTCCTATGGTGCAAAATCCGGCAGAAGGCTCCTCGCCAAAGTGGGCGAAGATTGAGCATCGGGTCAATTGCAGACAGGAGGCAAAATCGCAAGCAAAGTCGCTCTATTGATCATCCGTCGCGATACGGGATCTAACGGGGAGTCATCTGAAATGAAATAGGGGAAGTGGTGCCCGGAGGCGGATTCGAACCACCGACACGCGGATTTTCAATCCGCTGCTCTACCAACTGAGCTATCCGGGCCTGTTGCACTTGGCGGCGGGGCCGTCCGAGCGCTGAAAGCTCGGGTCTTATAGAGGCTGGACCGGGCCTTGTCCAGCGCCCCGGCAAAGTTTTTCAACAAGGACGGGTTGGCTGCCCGCGCTTTCTGCCAACCCCTCTTCTCTTCCCTGATACCCCTTTTTTTTCAGTTGTTTAGCCTAGAGTATCGCCACTGTTTACTGCAGCTGACCGGCAACGATACCCGTCGCTTTCCAGGTGCTTCCTTCCTTGACGTTGAAACTGCCGATCACGCCGTCGTGGTTGGTCGAAGGACCGGCAACGACCGACGTGTTGATTTCCCCGCTGAAGGCTCCGGAAACCGGGCCGTTGAACAGGTTGCCGCTGCTGACCGTCGTTTCCGACAGGGTGGCGCTGAAATTCTTGCCGTCGAAGTTCGATACGGACGCCGTCCCGGTGCGATACTGAAAATCCAGGGACATGTTGAAATTGCCGGCGGCCAGGTACTGGTCCGATCCGTTCACGACATTGCCGACCGCGTGTCCGGCGTAGGTCGCCGATCCGGTCGTCGGCAGGTCGGCCGAGTTGGTCATACTGCCGGCGACCCAGGTTCCCAGATGAACATAGTCGGTGCGTTCGCCACCGCTGAAGTTCGCGTTCTTGAAGTTGGCCTTCGTCCCCCAATACCCCCACTCCAGAAATGCGCAGGTGCATTCGTTGACACCGGACATGATCGCATTGTCCGCATCGCCCACCAGCGTGTTCGGAACCATGTAGCTGTTGACGTTGTCATCCGCGACATGCGGCACGTTCACGCCCCCGAGGTCGTCGATCAGAGTGGCAGAGGTGTCGGTCGGCGTCTTGGAATCGCGGGCGGCATAGTTGTCGTCGTCGATGAAAGCCGAGCGGGAAGCGCCTGATCCGTCACTCTCCGTCCCGAACTTGAACGTGTAGCCCCCGACATTCGAATCCTGCGCCTGTCTGTCGGTCATGTTCAATGTGGCCAGCAGGGAGTTGTTGCCGGCATTGAAGGTCAGCATCAGCTCGTCCGGTTTGGAGCTGCTGAAGGCGACCGGATTGCTGTTTTCCGACGATTCGACCATGCCCGCGCCATAGCCGTAAAGTGTGCGCGAAGTACGGGACAGACTGCTGACGTTATATTCGGTTTGCAATTCGCCAGGATGAACCGTGTTGCTGATCGTATCGGCCGAAGAGGTGCCACTCGGCAGGTTCAGGTAGCTGTCGCTGTAGGCATCCGCATTTTCCACCTCGCCGGAAAGGAGGAGGTTCTGGGCGTTGGAGCCGAAGAAATGGCCGCCATCGGGTCCGGCCTCGGTGCCGACAGACCCGCCATAAACGGCGGAACTTTGGGTGCTGCTCGTTCGATGGCTGCCGCGGCGTCCGAAGCTGGTCTGCAGCACTCCGTTTTCCTCAAAGATGGTGCCGACGCCCAGGGAAATCATCGATTTCTGACTGGCACCGGTCCCTTCGATCCGGAAGGAAGATGCCAGGAACTTGGCATTGTCCAGCGTCGTCGGGCTGTCCTCGATCATCAACAGGCCGGTGGACGATACATTCGACATGAAGCTTGCGCCGAGGTCCTGTGCCACGAGCGGATTGACGAACAGGGCGTTGGTCGTCACCGGCTGGAAACTGCCGTCGGAGTTGCTGGTTCCCAGCTGGAACATGGTCAGCGGATCGGAATAGAGCTTGTAGGACCGGACCTTGAGCGGATCGCTGGCATTTCCGAACGACGAGAAATCCGTCCCGACGCCATACAACAGGTAGATCACGTCCTGTCCGCCGTAATTGAAGGTCGGATTGCTGGTCCCGATCTGCCCCGTGGCCAGGAAATAGGCCGCAGCGGCGAACTGATCCCCGGTCACCATCACGCCCTGCGCATTTGTCTTGGCATTGCCGTATGTGGTGCCATTGAGAAGGGGAACGGCAGGGACATAAGATGAAGAGTAATTCTCGAAGACGTTCCCCTTATCTGTGCTCACCTGAGAGAAATATTTCAGCCCATTATTCTTCGGATCAAAAATATAGACCGGATCGCCACCGACCGACCCGATATAGAGAGCCTTGGAATTACCGCTGAAAATCTTTCCGCTCTTGAACGTCGCCGTCATATCCGTGCCGTCAGGCCCTCCGATCAGACCCTGATTTCCCGGATTGCTGATGACCAGAGAGCTGTTGAAGGACGGCGAATACGTGGTGCCGGCCCGCAGGACCCGCACATTCGTCGTTTCGGATGTTTCGACCTCGGTCTCGGCATTTTCCGTATTCGCCTGGTTTATGTTGATAAGCGTATCGTCCACATCGGAAAATTTCGTGCTCAGAACCACCTCAGGCTTCGGCCGCGGCAAGGTACTGATCAAGCCAAGTCCCGAATTGCTGTTGACAAAACCCGATCCGGAAACGCTGTCGTCGGTCGGCGATCTGCTCGCACCGCCACGCTGACCGTTGCGGCTGGTCATGGCGCTCTGGACCTGCCCCAGGTCCTCCTGGGTCGTGCGGCGAATGCTGGCCGCGCCGAGCTGATTGACGTTCAGGGTGTACCCGCTTTCGTAGACGCGCAGATGCTGCCCATTGGTGCCCAGAAAGTTCAGCTCCTTGCCGAACAGCAGCGAGAAGGTCGGATTGTTGCCGGAGAGATTGAGGTTTGCGATGCCGCCCCGGATCCCGATCGTCCCCACCGGCGTCTTGACCGTCACCCCGCCCTGGTTCTTGCTGAGCTTGCCGCCGACAAACCGGGCAACGCCCTTGCTGAAGGAGGCGACCAGTTTTCCGGTGCCCGCGTTCGGATCATAGACGAATTCATCGATGACAAGATCGGAATTGGCGCCGACGGTGAAGGTCGATCCGTCAACCAGCAACACCTGAACCAGTCCGCCCGTGCTGGTTTCGATGCGCTCGTTGTAAATCACGTTGTCGCCAAGAACCTTGGTGGTTCTGTTTCCACCCGGCGGCGTTCCGAAGGCGGCGCTGTTGACCGCCGCGGCAACGCCAACTTCGACAGCGGAAGCGGGCATCGCCGGCATCCACAAGACGGCGGCCGACAGAAACACCCGGACGCCACCGAGCCGGCGGCGACGCGTTATGGGACTGGAGACTTTTCTCATGGAAACCTCCCGCTTCTCAAAATTTTCTGACCACGTTCAACATGGCAGAGGCGTTGGTATAGGTGCTCAGGTCGTAATTCGAGTATTGCCGCCGCACTTCGCCTGTCAGGTTCACGGTAAACTTTTCCCGCAACGGCACCGAGAATACACCCCGCACCCAGCCCTCGTAATCATATTCCGACTCGGTCGTGCTGATGATCGGATCGGGGCTGTCGAAATCGCGGTAGGCAAATCCTGTTTCCATGTCGATCGACCAGGGGTCCGGCAAAGACTTGACCAGTGACGCGAACTTGTATGTTCCGCCAACGGAGAAGCCCGCTTCCCAACTTTGATTCCAGTTTTTCTTCGCCTCTTCGAAATCGCCGAATATCTGGGACCGCAAAAGGACAGACCGGGAAATCTGGCGATAGAGGACAAGGTCACCCAGGATCACGTAGCCGCTGCGATCCGACACAGTCGGATACTCCGTGGTATCATTGTACCACCGCCGCCGGAATTCAGCCTTGCCCGTCAGCCTTGTCGTTGGCGAAACCTCGGTGACAAAGCGCGACCCCAGGCCCAGGGAACCTGAGTAACCATCGTGGTTGAGCCTGACGCCGGCGAGAATCCCGTATATGCCGACACGCGTATCGTCGATGTTGAACCGTTCCATGTTGAAAGACGGGCCGAACGTGAGTTCGCCAATGCCGGAATCAAGCCTGACCTGATCATAGTAGCGCGCGCCGTAGAGAAGCAGATCGCCCTCCAGCAAGTCGCCCTGTGTGCCCAGGTCATAGGCGCCATGGATACGGCTTGCGATAAATGCATTCACATCGGACTGGCCGGTCGACGTCTCGCTCAGCAGAAACGGCGTGCCGTTCAAGACCACCCGTCGCCCGCCCGGTCCGGCATTCGCGTTCGACTGATAGCGCACACCAAGTGCGATCGATGCCGTGAATTTGGCAGGATCCTCCCGGTTGTCGATGGCCGCCAGGTAAACGCTCACCTTCTCTTCGACTTCCGGGGGCACGTTCGGAGCCTTCAAAGCCGATTCGAAGTAATATCGGGCGGCGTCCAACGAACCGAGCCGGAAATAGAGAACTCCGAGTTCAAGCTCCACCCGCGGCAGGCCCGGGGCATAGACCAGCATGCGCTCGAAAGTGGAAATCGCAGCCTCATAGTCACCGAGCTGGGCGGATATGGTTGCATATTCGAACGCGGCATCCAGATCGTCCGGCCTTCGCAGCATGACTTGCAGGAGTTGCTGCTGGCGCACTGCCAGTTGCGCCTGCAACGCCGAGTTGCCCGGAGAAGCGGTCTGCGCGCTGGCATCCGTCGCGGTCAGGCCGGCAGCGACCAACAATGCCGCGGCAAATGACCGGGCAAATTTCCGAAATGGAGAAGTAAGACGGCTTTCTCCCAAAGTCGCGCTCCGAAATCCCAATCTCACACTGCAGCTTCCGTTGCGGCGTCAAAAAGTTAAAAAATATTGATGCTTCAATTTCTACGCATCCGATTTGGACATGTCGAGCAATAATTGCCAATCGAACCCAGGACTTCAAAGGCAGCCTGCACAAATAATGACCGATCGTCCTTCAAATACGACTGAACCGCAAAAAAGAGGCGCACCGTCCTTCCGGCGCGCCTCTCGTCTGCATTCGGGTCAGGTCGGCCGGCCTATTCCTCGGTAATGCGGCCGTCCGTATAGGGCGTATAGCCATTGGCCTTGCCCAGATATGCGGCAACGACCTCCTCCAGGCCGGGGCCGTAGTCGTAGGCATTCATGCCCGCGGAGGCGAAGATCTTGTAACCATCCCCGCCGCCGCGCATGTAGTTGTTGGTGACGACGCCATAGACCTTGTCCGGATCAATCGGGGTCCACGCACCGTTCTCCATGACTTGCGCGGAAACGATACGCTCGCCGGCCGGTTTGGATTTGGTCCAGGTGAACTTCAGGCCGGAGACCTGCGGGAAGCGGCCGGCCCCTTCCTCGACCTGGCTCACGCCGTTTTCAAGTGCGGTCAGCACATCGGCGCCCTTGAGCTGGAAGGTGGCGACCGTATTCTGGAACGGCAGAACCGTCAGGACTTCGCCCATTGTGACCTGGCCGGCATCGATGGACGCCCGCAGGCCGCCGCCGTTCTGGATCGCGATCTGGATGCCCTGATCCTTGACGCGGTCGAGCATGGCATCGGCGACGAGATTGCCCATCTGGCATTCGCCCACCCGGCAACTGTTGCGATCGCCGTCAATGGCGGCGGACGCGTCGGCGATCACTTCCTGACGGATTTCCTCCAGCGGCTCGGCCAGTTCCTTGATGCGGGCCTTCACGTCGGCATTTTCGGCAATCTTGCCGTCAGAGATGATCGGTTCGCCGACCGCCTCGGTGACAACGCCGTTGTCATCGAAGGTCACCTTCAATTCGCCGAGAAACTTGCCGTAGGAGGCAGCCTGGACGATTGCGGTCTTGTGCCCGTCCGGGCTTTCCACCCAGGTCGGATAAGGCCCCTTTGCCTTGTCCGAAACATTGGAGAGATAGGTGTGGGAATGGCCGCCGACGATCACGTCGATGCCGGAGACCGCCGCCGCGATCTTCTGGTCCACGTCATAGCCGGAATGGCTCAGGACGATGATCTTGTTGACGCCCTGCTCCTCCAGTTTCGCAATCTGGGCCTTCACCGCCTCGGCCGGATCGGTAAAATCGATATTTTTGCCCGGGCTCGACAATTCGCCGGTGTCTTTCGGCGTCAGGCCGATCAGGCCGATCTTCTCCCCACCCCGTTCGATTACGGTCGAGGGCATGAGAACGCCGGCGAGTTTCGGTTCCTTCGACACATCCGCGTTCGACATGAGCACCGGGAACTCGACTGCATCCATGAAACCGCGCAGCACTTCCGGACCGTCGTCGAATTCGTGGTTGCCGACGGTCATGGCATCGTAGGCGAGCCGGTTCATCATCTCGGCCGCGACCTTGCCCTTGTAGTAGGTGTAAAACAGGGATCCCTGGAACTGGTCGCCGCCATCCAGCAGGACGGAGTTGTTGGACGCGGCCCGGCGCTCCTCGATCAGTGTATCAAGGCGCGCGTATCCGCCGAAGCACTTGCCCTCGGCGTTGTCTTCCTCCTTGCAGCCGGAATCATATTTGTTGATCGGTTCGACCCGGCTGTGAAAATCGTTCGTGTGCAGGATCGTCAGGGAATAGTCAGCCTGAGCCGCACTGGAAAGCGCGGTGGTCAGGGCCAGCGCTGCCGCGCCGAATAGAAACTTGTTCATCTGTACCTCGCCAATGAATCCGGTAATTTCGCCGGCGGCCGGCGCCCCATGCACAACCTGCGGATGACATCGCAAGCCTGCAACCAAAGGGGTAACACCGTCACGTGTCATTATGATCGTGAAAATTTTTTCACGGCAAGAATATTTTTTAATCAATTGAGCCGGCAAATAGTTTCAAAGGGGATCGACCCCGCATGAGTACAGCTTCGACAAGGGCCGACCACTGCCGTCCCGCTTTAATATCGCGCGAGCAAGCCCATCTGCCTTACCACACAACTCGGTGTCGCCCCTGCGCAGGCAGGGATCCCGTAAATCACTGAAGCTGTTATCTTTTCCAATCTCTGGCCGCACCAAATACCGGATCCAGGTCTTGCCGCTACGCGTCAAACCCGGATAACAACGCAAAGATCCCCGCCTGCTCCCAAGCAAGAAAACGACGCAGATGCGGTGTCAGTCTTCCCGGTCTTCCAGATCGTCCGTTTCCACGACCGGAATGGTGTAGCCCTCCGAGAACCAGCGGTTCAGGTCCACCTTGGCGCAGCGGTCCGAACAGAAGGGATAGTGCTCCGGCGTCGACAGCTTTGAGCAGATCGGGCAGGGCCGCATGCGGCGGTCCGCGTTATTCGGAGACTTTGCCATGTCGCCTCTCCGTCTTTTTCAGGTCAGATACGCCGGCCGTTCCGCTGTTACGCGATGGCGGCGCTCGTCCAACTTTTGTGGATCGGATAACCGGCCGATGCAAGCAGGCCGGAGGTTTCGACCAGCGGAAGGCCGACGACGGCCGTGTAGGAGCCGATCAGCTTGACGACGAAACTGCCCGCAAGACCCTGAATGGCATAGCCACCGGCCTTGCCGCGCCATTCGCCGGAGGCGACGTAGTCGTCGATATCCTGCCGGGAGAGCTTCTTGAACCGGACCCGGGTCTCGACCAGCTTGGAGCGGACCTTTCCGCCCTCCCCGGCAACGGCTATGGCCGTGAAAACGCGATGCCCGCGGCCCGACAGCAAGGACAGGCAGGCATAGGCCTGATCGGTGAGTTCGGTCTTCGGCAGGATGCGCCGTCCGACCGCAACCACCGTGTCGGCGGCCAGAACCAGAGCAGGACGCAATTCGTCGGAGGCATCGGCCACCGCGCGCGCGGCCGCCGCTTTTTCCCGGGCAAGACGCACGGCATGGGCGCGCGGCGTTTCGAGCTTGTGAGGCGTTTCGTCGATGTCGGCCGGCATCAGGTGATCCGGCTCGATCCCGATCTGCTGCAGCAGCGCAAGGCGGCGCGGCGAGGCGGATGCCAGGATCAGGGAGGAAACCGTAGTCATGGCGCGATGTGCTTTCCTGCCGGCGTCAATCGCCTTGAAATCCTACTTGAAGCGGTAGGTGATCCGCCCCTTGGTCAGATCGTAAGGGGTCATTTCAACGAGAACCTTGTCGCCCGCGAGAACGCGGATACGGTTCTTGCGCATGCGCCCGGCAGTGTGGGCAATAATTTCGTGGTCATTTTCCAGTTTCACGCGAAAAGTCGCGTTGGGCAGCAGTTCCGTCACCACGCCCGGAAACTCGAGAGCTTCTTCCTTGGCCATAGGGTATCCTGATTAGGCTTTCTGATGAGCGGCGAACCTAACGGATAGCGCCGCGAAAGGAAACCGTTCTTTCTGCCGCAATTCGCATAAAGCTGTGCGATACCGGCACATTGGCGTCTGCCGCGTGTTTCCCGGCCTCATCCGCTTGGTGGCGGCGCCCATTCCAGCCGCTTCTTGATGCGGGTCATGAGCTGATCGCGCACGATCCGGTAAGCATCCAGGATCTGGTCCCGGCTGCCGGTTGCAAGGGTCGGGTCCATGGTCGGCCAGTATTCCACGTCGACGGCCTCCGTCCGGGTCATGTCCAGCGCCTTATGGTGGGCTTCCGGCGCCAGGGTCACGATCAGATCGAAACCGGACTCGTCCAGATCCTCGAAGGTCTTGGGCTGATGCCGGCTGGTATCGACGCCGATCTCCGACATCACCGCGTCGACGAAGGGATCCAGTTCGCCCTGACGGACACCGGCGGAGCGCACATAGATCTGGTTGGGAAACAGGAAGCGGGTGATCCCGGCGGCCATAGGCGAGCGCACGGCATTCATGCCGCAGGCAAACAAAACCGCAGTCGGACGGCCGCCCGGCCCGGTCACCGGTTCATCCTTTCCAGTGCAGAGCGTAGACGAGGGTAAACAGGCGGCGCGCGGTCTTCATGTCGACCTCGATCTTGCCCTCCAGCCGCTCCATCAGGATCGTGGAACCCTCGTTGTGCACGCCGCGCCGGCCCATGTCGATGGCTTCGATCTGGCTCGGCGTGGAATGGCGGATCGCTTCATAGTAGCTCTGGCAGATCAGGTCGTAGTCCTTGACGATCTTGCGAAGCGGCGTCAGCGACAGGACATGGGTGACGACCTCGGTGCCGTCTTCACGTCTGATCTGGAGCACGAGTTTCTTTTCGATCACGGACAGGCGCAGAACGTAGTTGGCCGGCGGCTGGCCGACCGGCTGAAAGCTGTTTTCCTCGATCAGGTCATAGATGGCGACGGCCCGGTCGTGCTCCACGTCCGGTGTGGAACGGGCGATCGAGGCCTCGTCGAGCACGACGTCGACGAGCCTGCCGCCGGCCGGTTCGGTATTCTCGCCGTGCGCCTCGTCCATGCCGCACCTGTCCTTTTAAAGCCCGTTCTCGTTAAAGATTAAGCCTGATTGCCACCGAGCGGGCGTGACCGCTCAGGCCTTCCGCCTCGCCCAGCGTGATCGCCGCCGGGCCGAGCGCCCGGAGACTGTCCGCGTCGCATTTCAGGATCGACGTCCGCTTGACGAAGTCAAGCACGGAAAGCCCCGATGAGAACCGCGCGGAGCGGGCCGTCGGCAGAACATGGTTGGATCCGCCCACATAGTCGCCGATCGCTTCCGGCGTATGACGCCCGAGGAAGACGGCGCCGGCATTACGGACCTTGTCCAGCATGGCGTCCGGATCGGCGACGGCCAGTTCCAGGTGCTCTGCGGCGATCCGGTTGACGAGCGGCATGGCGTTTTCAAGACTGTCGACGACAATCACCGCGCCGAAATCGCGCCAGCTTGCACCGGCGACCTCCGCCCGCGGCAGGGTGACGAGCTGGCGTTCCACCGCCTGTTCGACGCCCGCGGCCAGTTCCTCGCTGTCGGTAATCAGGATCGACTGGGCGACCGCATCGTGTTCGGCCTGGGCCAGCAGGTCGGCGGCAAGCCAGTCCGGATCGTTCTCGGCATCGGCCACCACCAGCACCTCGGAAGGACCGGCGATCATGTCGATGCCGACCGTGCCGAACACCCGCCGCTTGGCCGCGGCGACAAAGGCATTGCCCGGACCGACGATCTTGCTCACCGGCGCGATCGTCTCCGTACCATAGGCAAGGGCCGCCACGGCCTGCGCGCCGCCGATCTTGTAGATCTCGGTGACACCGGCGATCTTTGCCGCGGCCAGAACCTGCGGATTGAGAATGCCGTCGGGGCTCGGGACCACCATGGCGATGCGTTCCACGCCGGCAACCAGTGCCGGTACGGCATTCATCAGAACGGAACTCGGATAGGACGCGGTGCCGCCGGGCACATAGATCCCGGCCGCCTCGACCGCGGTCCAGCGCGAACCGAGTTCGACGCCGATCGGATCGGTGTAGCGGTCGTCCTTGGGCATCTGGCGGGCGTGATGGGAGTGGATCCGTTCGCGGGCCAGCTTCAGCGCGTCGATCGTCGCTTCGGGAACTTCGCTAACAGCTGCCTCGATCTCGGCTTCCGTCACCTTGAGATCGGCAAGACTGGAAGCCTCCAATCGGTCGAACCGCTTGGTGTAGTCCACCACGGCCGCGTCGCCGCGCTTGCGCACGTCCTCCAGAATGTCGCGCACGATCTGGTCGACATCCTCGGAGATTTCCCGCTTGCCGGCGAGCAATTCGGCAAAGCGGGTTTCAAAATCGGCGTCCTTGTTCGACAGACGTATTGCCACCCGTCAAGCTCCTTCCAGGCGGGCGCAATCGCCTGCGCCCTTAAAAATTTCCATTCAGTCCAGGTCGTGGGCCGGCCTGTTCGGCGTCGACCAGGCGGCTCCCAGGTCGGCGAGCTGGGCCTCGATGCAATCGACTTCCAGAAGAACCGTGCCGCCGCCGGCAAACTCCAGCTTGATCCGGCCCGCCGGTGCGTCGCCTTCCTCGAAGGTGACGGCCAGCAGTTCCAGGACGGCGCCCTTGGCCTCCTGACGAATACGGCTGGCTTTCATGGCCGACACCTGGGCCACTGCCAATGCGGCGCGGCGTCGCTCGTGTTCGCCGGAGCGCTTGTCGGCGGCCTTGTCCCACACGAACCGGTTGACCACGAGGATCGCCTTGCGCTCCTTCGGCAGATAGCGGATGTCGCCGACGGTCAGAACCGCGTCCTGAAGATGGGCGGAAAGAACCTCAAGGTCCTCCGCATCCAGTGCTGCAAGCTTCAGCTGATCCATGGCTGTCAAATCACACCCGCGTCCGTCGGTTCAACGCACAAGCCGGACACACCCCTCCGGCTCGCTCTTATTAGCCGTTGACCTAAACGGGAATGGACAATTTGGCAATCCGGCAAACGGTATGGAACCGTCACGGCCCCTCGTCGACCCGCTGGCGCAGGTCCGCCTTGATTTCGTCCGGCGTCGCGATGCGCCTGAAGATCCGCCCGCCAAGCCAGAGACCGAAGACGATCAGAGCCGTGCCGATCACCACGCCCCAGGGCCAGCCGCCGAAGACAATGACGAGCACGCCGACGGTGCCGAAGCCCGCTTGAACCAGAAACCGGATCGATTCCGCAGACATTGCTGTTCTCCCCTGCTGATACCGCAAAAGCCGCTTGACGTGAGCGCCCCAAAGAATGCGCCTGTTGTACCGGCGTTCGAAGCCAAAACTATTTCTCACACGGAAAATACTTGCACATCGCCCGGCGAAAGGCAGCGATACGCTCGTCGGCAAAGGCGCGACCGCCGTGCAGGCGAAAATCAAGAAAGTCGACAAGCGCAAGGTAATTTTTCCCAAGCGGGACCGCATAAGTGCAGAAGCGTTCGGGGCGAGCCTTCTCTATCTGGTCATTGCATTTGGCATAGAAAAAATCGTCCCCGGGTTTGCTGTAGTATTTGGGAAGCGTGACCTTGGGATTGAAGAGTAATCCCTCAAATTCCTTGAGTGGCCTCCCTTTTTCCCGCTCCGTAGTAAACTGAGGAAAGGGCATTAAGTTGCTATTGTAGATATAGCTAATACGCGCCGAATACATATGAGACCGCGCAATGTTTGTTCCCATTGCCTTCTTGTACGCATCGTCCCGCCACTTCCTCAGTGAACGCGTAAACGGCTCACCGTCCGGATACGCCAGAAGGATACGCAGACTGTCCGTCCGGATGGTTTCCGGCAGCTCCTCGTATCCATGCCTCTGGCTGTCAGCCAGATCCTGACCCAGATCGCGGGCGGGCTTCGACGCATATCCGGCGGCAAAGACGATGTAGGCCCGCGGCAGGAAGACAGTGTCCTGTATTCTGGACTCCGGCCGATTGAAATCCGGCCACATGAAATTGACCGTAATCGGATCCATGCTGGTGGAATAGTAAAACTGGCGGCCGGAAAATGCCGTCATCGGGATTTTATCGGCAAAAGCCGTTCCCGGAACGGATGCCGCAAGTCCGACAAGGGCCAAAAGCCAAACGTATAGAAGCTGCCTGGAAAGCACGCCTTCGTCCCTTTTGCGCGTTCAAACGGAGTTCACCACGCAAAGAAAGCATGGGCAGATTACGCAACCCTTAAGCGCACCAAAGAGCGGCACAATCCTGAGACGGAAAGACACGAAGGTTCAAGAGCGCCAGGCGGTGAACCTAGGCGGAAATCCGCTCGATCTGCGCGCCGCAGCGGGTGAGCTTGTCTTCCAGCCGTTCGAAACCGCGGTCTAGGTGATACACGCGGTTGACGGTGGTTTCGCCCTCGGCCGCAAGGCCGGCGATCACCAGGGACACGGAGGCGCGCAGGTCGGTCGCCATCACCGGCGCGCCGCGCAGGGTGGACACACCGTCGACGATCGCCGTGTTGCCGTCGATATGGATCTGGGCGCCGAGGCGGGCCAGTTCCTGGACGTGCATGAAGCGGTTTTCGAAGATGGTTTCGGTGATCCGGCTCTTACCGCCGGCCTTGGTCATCAGCGCCATGAACTGGGCCTGCAGGTCGGTCGGGAAGCCCGGGAACGGCTCGGTGGTGATATCGACCGGCTGGATGCCGTTGCCGTTGCGATAGACCCTGAGGCCTTCCGGCGTTTCGGTGATCTCGGTTCCGGCGTTGCGCAGGGTGTCGAGTGCGGTTTCCAGCAGGTTCGCACGCGTCCCGCGCAGCAGCACTTCGCCGCCGGTCATGGCGACCGCCATGGCATAGGTGCCGGTCTCGATCCGGTCGGGCACCACCGCATGATGCGCGCCGTGCAGGCGGTCGACGCCCTGGATGCGGATCACCGGCGTTCCGGCACCCTCGATCTTGGCGCCCATGGCGGTCAGGCAGGCGGCGAGATCAGCCACTTCCGGTTCGCAGGCGGCGTTGACGATTTCCGTCTCGCCCTTGGCAAGGGTCGCCGCCATCATGATGGTGTGGGTCGCGCCGACGGAGACCTTCGGGAATTCCACCCGGTTGCCCTTCAGGCCGCCGGGCGCCTTGACGACCACGTAGCCCGCGTCGATGTCGATGTCGGCGCCGAGTTTCTCCAGCCCTTCGATGAAGAAGTCGACCGGGCGGGTGCCGATGGCGCAGCCGCCGGGCAGCGACACGCGGGCCTCGTGCATGCGTGCGACCAGCGGGCCGATGACCCAGAAGCTCGCCCGCATCTTGGAGACGAGTTCATAGGGCGCAGTGGTATCGACAATGTCGCGGGCGGTCAGGTGAACCGTCTGGCCTTCCAGATCGTCCTGACCGGGCCGCTTGCCGTTGACCGAATAATCGACGCCGTGGTTCATCAGGATCTGGGTCAGCTGGGCGACATCGCGCAGGCGCGGCACGTTGGACAGCGTCAGCGTGTTGTCGGTCAGAAGGGACGCGATCATCAACGGCAGGGCGGCATTCTTCGCCCCCGAAATCGGGATCACGCCCTTGAGCTCGTTGCCCCCGACGACCTTGATGCTGTCCATTTTCCCACCCCGACAATGATGCGTGCCGATCCCGTCATTATCCGGAAAAGCCCGGAGAATTCCTTGACCAATCTCAAAAGCGTTGCCGTCGTCTATACGCTCCATGTGGCCCATGCAAGGCGGCAAGGGGCCCATTTTTTGCCATTCCCGCGGCGGCACCCGCCATTTTGCCGGATAAGTTTGCCGGACAAGCGGTGCCAGCCCTACCGTCAAGGCCCTTGAATTCAGTCCTCCGCCTGCCGCCCCTTGGCCGCCGATTTCCGCCGGCGCAGGTTCGCGCGCAAGGCTTCGGCAAGCCGCTCCTCGCGGGACTGGGTCTTTGCCCCGCCCGCAGACGCAGCCGCCTTTACGGAAGAGCCGGCGTTATCCGAATTCGCGCCGTCCGCCGCCTTGCCGCCCTGTGCGGTGCCGGCTGCAGAATCCTTGTCCTTGCCTTTGTCCATCGCGGAAGTGATCCTATCCGTTTTATATACAGACCGCCGCCGGTCCGGCCCCGTCTTTCCACAGGCTTGAGCCTTTGCGCCAGGCGATCTCCTCCCCTGATTTATCCTGCCGAACCGCGCCCGCCAAGGGGCGGCGCAACTTGCAATCCAGAACTTTGACAGGCTTTGCAAAAAAACGTTCCGATAGCGCTTGCGCCCACACGCCAACTGTGGCAAAAGCCCTCGCATTCCGGCAGGCACTCGCCGTCCGGAACAAGCATCGGTTTCTCAAAATCCTGAAGAAACCCGGCCAGCCGCCGGATCTCCCAGGAGCCCACGAGAGACCCGCGGGACCGGGGCCAAGCCCCTGAACACCTTCCCGCCGGATGCTGCCGTAGCTCAGGGGTAGAGCACTCCCTTGGTAAGGGAGAGGTCGAGAGTTCAAATCTCTCCGGCAGCACCAGCCATCCACTTGATATCCTTATAAGCGCTTGCATTATAACCGGTTTTCTACAAACTGCGCCTACAAAGACGCATACAAAACCGGTTCGGAGTCGCAGGCAAGTCCACCGTTCGGATGGCCCGATCCGTGGACGTACCTGGTGGTCGAGGATGCATGTTTCTTCCAGCCGCTCTCAATTTCGCGAGAAACATCACGCCGCCTGGTACGATGTAATTTTACAAACGAAGGTGCGGCCGGCAAATCATCTCCGGCATGCTTCAGCGCATAAAACGCCGTTGATGGAGTTTACATAGGGGGCACATTTGGCAACCAACATACGGTTGCTTCAGCGAACTCCTTTACCCCTTCTTGCTTCCCAAATCTTCCGGGGATTCGCCGCGTTTCCCCAGGAGGACCCCTAACGCATCCCCTTCGCACCTACGCGGGCTTTCCAGGACTTCCTTGGCTTAATCGTATCGTGCTTCGGCCAGGACTGTTATCCCTCAAGAAACAGCCTACTCCCCCGTCTCAACACTCGTCAAAATGTCAGCGTTCCAGATTTCCTGGTCCTCGGAACCAGATAGCCGCTCCACCAGACTTGGTGCCGATTTATGCAAACGCTTTTAAATTGGGCCGAGGGCTCACATGCTCCATATTCACAAGCTTAATCAGGGCGTTTGCGTCACTGATACTGCATCATGAATTGTTCTAAGCTGAAGTGTCGCTGGAGGAAAATGCTCTATCCAGTGACGGGCAATATCTACTCGCCGACAGATCCAGACGTCGTTGTGGGCCATAGCGTAATCGACAAAGCGCGCGACCGCGCCCGCCCGCCCCGGCTTGCCTGCGAGCCGGCAATGAAGACCGACGGACATCATCTTCGGCGAGGTTTCGCCCTCCGCATAGAGGGCGTCGAAGGTGCTCTTCAAATGGCTGAAAAAATCGTCCGGCGTATTGAACCCCGGCGATGATGCGAACCGCATGTCGTTGCAGTCGAATGTGTATGGAATGACGAGCCAGGGATTGCCGTTCTCGACAACCCAATAGGGAAGATCGTCGTCATAGGCGTCCGCGTCATACAGAAAGCCGCCGTGAGAAACGGCCAGACGCCTGGTTTGCGCGCTGATCCGCCCGGTATACCAGCCAACGACCGGCTTGCCGGTGATCCTGGAGAGATAGGAGAATGCCTCGTCCATATGCGCACGCTCGACATCCTCCGGAACATCGCGATAGTCGATCCATCTGAGCCCGTGGCAGCAGACTTCATGCGTGCTTTCGGCCAAATGACGCTGGACGGCGGGGTTTTTCGCCACGGCTTGTGCAACGGCGAAAACCGTGACCGGCAGGTTTCGGCTATCGAAGATATCCATCAGGCGCCAGTAGCCTACACGCGAACCGTAGTCGTAATGGGACTCGGTGACGAAGTCTCGTTGTCCGGTCAGCCCGGGGGCGGAAACATTATCACTGTTGAGCGTTTCGGAACGCTCATCGCCGAATTCAATCGAACGTTCCGCGCCTTCCTCATAATTGACGACGATCTGCACGGCGAGGCGCTTGTTGCCGGGCCATTGCGGATGCGGCGGCGCGTCCGCATAACCAACGAGATCGCGTGCGCGGCTCATTTCTGCGGCCCGAAGATGGCGTCGAGATTCGGTTCGGCTTCATCGTCGGGAATGGAGTTCAGCGCATCTTCCATGTGGTCGAGATGCCCCAGGGCGATACTGGCCGCCCTCTCCTCGTCATGATCCGCGATGGCGTTCAGCAGGTCCACATGTTCGTCGAACATGCAATCCGGCTTGCGAGGGCGATCATAGAGTGCAATGGCAAGCGACATGCGCGCAACGACCTGGCGCAGCAGATCCGAAAGGATCACGTTCCCCGACATTTCCGCAATCAGATAGTGAAATTCCCGCGACAGGGTAATGGCACGCTGCCGGTCTCCCGCCTCCCAGGCCGCTCTTTCGGATTCGACACAACGCTTGAGTTCCTTGATCTGCCGTTGTGTCGCCGATCGGGCGAGCATTCGCACCGTCTCGGATTCGATCACCCGGCGCGCATGCAGGATCTGCCGCGCCTCGTCAACCGAGGGGGCCGCGACGAAGGTTCCGCGATTGGGAATCGAGACCACCATATGCTCGACCTCAAGCCGCGCCAGGGCTTCGCGCACCCGCGCCCTGGATACCTTGAGAGCGCTTGCGAGCTTTTCCTCGCCGAGCTTGGTTTTGGGCAAGAGCTGGTGATTTATGATTGCTTCGGCAATTTGCTGCCGGACATCCTCCAGGGAAAGCTGTTGTTTAGCGTCCTCCGAAGCGCTGTCCTCCTGCCTGATGCTCATGGTTTGTTTCCCGTCGCATTGTTTGCTGATGCATATGTAGACCAATTTTGGCGCTCATGTAAGGAATAATTGGCGACAATCCATAGGTAAGATCCAAATTTTTAGATTATCAAATACTCGAAGTCGGCGACCGCTTTCCGGTTAAGCTTCTGATATAATTAAGTTAATTTGATTTCTATCTCATATTTGTCGCCATTAAAGTTGACATTAATATAAAAAATTGTCGCCAATCGTATTGCGGATCACAAAAAGATGTGCCTAGTATTTCTACGTGAGTGGAGGATGCCTTTTTTTTAGGCATTCCCTGACGGGGCAGACGCGACAATAAAAAAGCACCGCGGCTGACCGGTCGAACCGGGGACATGTCTACCGCAAACCTATAACCAGAGGACCGGAACCATGCTGAAGTTGTCAATTTTGAAGCGGAAACGAGCAGTCGTTCCCACGGCCGCCATCCTTTTCGCGGCTCTGTCCGTAACATCGGCCGATGCGGAAGAAATCAATCTGAATGTGCTTGGGGCGGTGTCCACCAACACCACCCAGGTCGAGGCCGAGACGCAATTTTACGACACGCTCGCGGAGACCACCGGGCTCAACGTTGCCGTGAACTACCGCAACCTGGACGTTGCGGGCATCAAGATGGCGGATACTCTTCGCGTTGTCGGCGGAGGCGCCTTCGACGTCGTGCAGTCGACCATCGGCCCGGTGGCCCGCGACGACACCTTCCTTGACGGGATCGACCTCGTCGGGGTCTCGCCGACCCTTGACGACCTCAAGACCGCCGTTGAAGCCTATCGCGGGGTCTTCAGCAAGCGCGTGGAAGAGCGCTTCGGCGTCAAGGTGATGACGCTGTGGCCCTTCGGCCCGCAGGTATTCTACTGCAACGACACGGTGGCCGGTCTGGCCGACCTGTCGGGCAAGAAGGTGCGTTCCTATACCGCCTCCATGTCCGCCCTGGTGACCGCACTGGGCGCCATTCCGGTCACCATGAGCTTCCCGGAAGTCTATCTTGGCCTGCAGCGCGGCGTTGTCGATTGCGCAATCACCTCACCGACATCGGGCAACACCGGAAAGTGGCCGGAAGTGACCACGAACCTGATCCCAGCAGGCATCAACTGGGCGATGAACGCCCATTTCATGAACCTGGCAAAGTGGAATGCTCTTTCGGACGCGGACAAGGCAAAATTGGAAATGGCCTTCAAGTCCCTTGAAGATGAAATGTGGGTCCGCGCGGGCAAACTGTCCGATCAGGCCACTGCCTGCAACGTCGGGGCAGATGACTGCGAAGGCTACACCAAGTTCAGCATGAAACTCTCCAAGGTAACCGACGAGGACAGGACAAAATTGAGCGATGCGGTCACCGGCACTATCCTGCCGGAGTGGGGTAAGGCCTGTAACGCCATCTATCCTGAATGTGCCAGCACATGGAACGCGTCGATTGGCGCGGCGCGCGGCTACACGATACCCGAGTAATGGACAAGGGGCGGGCGGACAGGGTCGCCTGCCCCGCACTGAAGAGGCACGCCGATGCGCCAAATTCGTTCCATCTCCAATGCGTTAGCCATTCTTGCGGGCTGGGCGGTACTCATTCTTGCGCTGATCGTGACCGCGGAAGTCCTGAGCCGCAAACTTTTCTCTTATTCCTTCCAGGCAGCGGATGAACTCGGCGGATATATTCTCGCCATCGCCAGCGTCACCGGGTTCTCCTATGCGCTCGTGGCCCGCGCGCATACCCGCATTGATCTTGTGTGGGGAAAATTACCGGCGCCCGTGAAATCAGGGCTCAATATTCTCGCCTATCTGACCCTGACCGCCTTTGCGGTCTACATGGCCTGGCAAGCCTGGGTCGCGTTTTCGCAAAGCATAATGCTGCAAAGCCGGTCCTTTACTCCGCTGCGTACGCCACTCTGGATACCTCAGGCAATGTGGTTCGCGGGTCTGGCTTTCTTCGCGATAACCTGCCTGTGGACCACTGCAGCGCTATTGGCCGCAACCCGCCGCGACATGAAAACGGCCAACACAGAGTATGGCCCACGATCGAGCGAAACGATCGAGAGCGAGGAAATCGACGCGGCCGTCGAAACCCACAAAGAACAGGAGATCCTGTCATGATCGGCAGCTATGGCGGACTGGTCGGTTTCGGTCTACTGCTCCTCCTCATGGCAGCGGGACTGCATGTCGCGACAGCCATGTTTCTTGTCAGTATCGCTGGCGCATTGTTCGTGATGGGGCCAAGTATCCTTGCGACTTTCGGCTCGCAACTCTGGTCAACCCTGAACGATTATCTCCTCACGGCCATTCCGCTCTTTATCCTCATGGGTGAACTGCTGCTGCGTTCCGGGGTAACGGATCGCATGTATTCCAGTCTTTCGGACTGGCTCGACAGGCTTCCAGGCGGCCTTTTGCACACCAATATCGGCGCCAGTGCGATGTTCGCGGCCATTTCAGGGTCGTCGGTGGCAACTGCCGCGACCATCGGATCGGTGGCGGTCCCCGAACTCAAGCAGCGCGCCTATGACGATAAGTGGGTACTTGGAACGATTGCGGCCGGCGGGACGCTAGGCATTCTCATTCCACCCAGCGTGAACCTGATCATTTACGGGGCGATGACGGACACCTCGGTCGGCGACCTGTTTCTGGCAGGTGTCCTGCCGGGCATGATCCTGACCGGCCTGTTCATGTGTGCCGTCATCATCGCAACGCTCCTGCGGCCCGGCATTGCCGGAATGAAGGATGAAACCGCTCCCTTCATCGTGCGGCTTGCAAGATTGAAAAGCCTGTTGCCTCCGGTCGGGATCTTTCTGATCGTGCTCGGATCGATCTACGGCGGGTTGGCCACCCCAACCGAAGCTGCCGCGATCGGTGTCGTCCTGGCCCTGCTTCTTGCCATGGTAAATCGCGCATTCAGCATCAAGATGCTGCATGAGGCCTTCCTGTCGACGATAAGAATGACGGCAATGATCCTTCTGATCATGGTGGCAGCCTTCTATCTCAGCTTCATCGCCAACGTGATCGGCGTGCCGCAGGCCATGAGCAAGTTGATTTCGGACCTCGGCATCGGTCCGGTCGAAACCCTTTGGCTGCTGGTCGTGTTCTATCTCGTCCTGGGATGCTTCCTGGAAACCATGTCGATGATGGTCGCCTCGATCCCGATCGTCTTTCCCATCATTCAGCATCAGGGTATCGACCCGGTCTGGTTTGGTATCTTTCTGGTCCTGATGATGGAACTGGCCCTGATCACGCCGCCGGTCGGCATGAACCTCTATGTCGTTCAGGGCGTGCGCGGAAGCGGCAAAATCACGGACATTTTCGTAGGCGTCGTCCCGTTCATAGGCGCATTGCTCCTGCTCGTCGCACTTATCATTGCCCTCCCGGGCATCGTAACCTTCCTGCCAGCCATCTTCTGAAGAGCGCCATGACCGCCATAGACGAGACCTTCATGAACAAGGCGCTGCAGCTGGCGCATCGGGCCGCGGATGAGGGAAATATGGGCTGCGGCGCCGTCCTGGTGCGAAATGGCGATATCGTCGGCGAGGGAATGAATACGGTTTGCGCGACCGGTGACCCCACCGATCATGCCGAAACCCGCTCTATCCGTGACGCTGTGCGACGCGGCAATCGTCTGGAGGAAAGTACCCTCTATACGACCATGGAACCCTGCCCGATGTGTCTCTGGGCGGCCGTCATCTCGGGTGTCGGACGTCTTGTGATCGGTTGCCGGCATTCCGCGCTCGAAGTCGGCATTCGCACGGATCTTGCCGACTACACGACCGAAGCCTTGCTGAAGTTGACCGGACGGCGGATGGACATCTCATTCGGCGTCCGCGCTTTCGAATGCGAGGCGGTGCGCCGTCGGCCGTTCGGTCAAAGCCGATCCTAGGGTGAGGCCCCAAGAGGCAGGGCCTTATCCTGCGGCAAGTGTCGCCAACGCCTCGTCGATCGTCGCCAGAAATGCATCGACCGCCCGGATACCTTCCGGGAGGGACAGCCACTGCGCGCGACCGGCGCCGAGCGCGCCGCCCAGAATGACAACGCCGGTCCTGTCCCGGCTTGCTGCCGCCTCGCAATCGGCCTCGATAGCGGGCCGGAAAATTGCCGGGTCCTCCGAGAGCGAATTCCCGGAATAGACCGAAATGCCCCGGCAGTTGCCTGCCAGCCCGTAAGCACCCAGAAGCTCGCGCAATTGCGCCGGCCAGGCCGCACCCGGGGTCAGGATCGAGAACTCGCCAAGAGACGCGGCACGCCGCGCGGAACTTTCCAGAAGGCCGAAAACAGGCACGTCGACCGCCTCGCGCAGCGCGCCGAGGCCGGGCTCTCCGAAACAGGCAAGAACAATCGCATCCGGCCGTGCCCGCTTCATATCCGTGAAGCGGGCTTCCACGTGGTCGAGAATGTGGACGGCCGACCGCACCACATCACGCCGGGTGACGATCTGCGGGGGCGAGGCCGCCACAGTTTCCGCCTCCAGAATGGCCTTGCCGGCGATCCGGTCATCAGCAAGCCCGCAAAGACGCGCGGTCAATGCCGCATTCGAATTGCCGTTGAGGAGGTAAAGCAGCGGTTTGGTCATGCGCCGGCGTTTCTTGTCATGGGCGGCCGGCGATATCCGAAGCCGGCCTCCTCAAGCCGGCGCGCCGCATCAAACAACAACGGCTCCTGGCCCGGTCGGGCAACGAGCTGGACGCCAAAGGGAAGATCCTGATCCGTCCACAGGATCGGAAAGTTCAGAACAGGGAATCCGACGAGCGAAATCAGAAATGTTCCGGCAAGATAGTCGATGATGGAATCCAGCTTTTGCCCGCCGATCTCGAGCACTTCGGCCTGCTCGTTGGAAAAGGGAACCACAGGCGCAGAGGGTAAAACCAGCAGATCGTAGTCCGCGAAGAACCGGATGAAGCTGCGATAGACCGCGGAGCGTTCCGCTTCGGCGGCAAGATATTGCGCCGCGCTGATGTCCTGTCCTTCCCTCACGTTCCAGACAAAGGAGGGAGTGAGCCGGTCCGGATGAGTTTCGACCATGTCTCCGAACCTGAACCAGGATTCCGCTGCGCGCAGGGTCTTGAATGCCTCAACACCCCTTCGAATATCAGGTGCTGTTTCATCAACATTACCGAAAATTCCGGCAAGCATACCTGTTGCTTCTCCAAAAGCCGCAGCCACGGAGAGCTCAATCGGAAACGCGCCGCCAAGGTCGGGAGATACCGCCAGACGAAGACGGCCAGGCACGTGATCGGAAGGCGGCATGTGCGAAACGGGATCGCGCCAGTCCGGACCGGCCAGAACCTGCAGAGCCAGCTCCAGATCGTCGGCGCTGCGCGCCATGACGCCCTGGGTAGCAAGCGTATTGCGCGCAAGTGCCCTGTACGGTTCGGGTATGCGGCCGGGTGTCGGCCGCAGCGAGAGGCAGCCGCAGAACGAGGCCGGCGTGCGTACCGATCCGCCAAAGTCCGTCCCGAGGGCAATCGGCACCATGCCGGCAGCAACCGCGACTGCGCTGCCGCCGCTCGACCCACCGGAGGTCAGAGCCGGGTTCCACGGGTTTCGCGTTGGACCGCACAGCCGATTGGTGCAGACCGCGCCGAAACCGAACTCCGGCGTATTGGTTTTGCCAATCACGATGGCGCCCGCCGCACGCATGCGCGCAACCGACAGTTCGTCTTCATTCGGGATATTGTCCCCATAAAGGTCCGACCCGTAAGTGGTACGAAGTCCTTTGGTATCCGTCAGGTCCTTAACCGCGATGGGGACGCCGTGAAGCGGCGGCAATTGGCCTGGAGGCGTCTCGGCGCGCACCCGGTCGGCTTCATCCGCCGCCGAAAGCGCGCCCTCGGCGTCGACCGTGATAAAGGCGGCAAGCCGGCCGTCGAGCAGGGCAATGCGCTCAAGACAGGCCGAGACCGTCTCTCTGGCACTCACCTTGTCAGCCGCGATCAGGGCTGCAAGTTCGCTGGCATCAAGGTCCGCGGGATCCATCGACATGAGACGGGCTCAGGGGAGAAAGGCAAGCGCTCGGACCGGCGACCCGGACCCTCCCTTGATGCGCAACGGGATACCCTGGAACTGGAACTCGCCGGCCCCGATCACACTCTCCAGATTGTAGAGCCATTCATAGTGCACCATTCCGAGATCGCGACAAATGCGGTGATTGACGAATAAGTTTTCGTCCACCCGGTCCGTCGACGGCCCCTCCACACCGTGGACCCGCGAGCCGCGCTCGTGCAGCCAGTAGGTCGCCCCGGCGGTCATCTGAGCATTGTTGGAGCATATGCTGTCGTTCGGCCAGTGGCGGGCATTTAGCCCGGTGCAGATCAGGACGATATGCCCGTCAACCGTTACACCAGCTGCTTTCTCCGCGGCTTCCATGTCTTCGCGCGTGATGTCCCCGCGGTCGCCGACATGGCGCAGATCGAGACAAACCGCCTTGCCCATAAACATTTCGATCGGCATTTCATCGATCGAAGCCCCGTCCGGGTTGTTATGAAACAGGGCGTCGATATGCGTCCCGGAATGGTCGAGCATGCTCATATACGTCGTGGTGAAGGTCAGAAGGTCATCGGGTGTGCCTTGTCTGAGCCTTTTTGATCCTTCGTGTGTGGTATGAGGCACAATTACCGGCCGAGCTAGGCGACCGAGTGCCGGCATACCGTCCTCAAGCGGAAGGGTGAGATCAATAATTCGGCTCATCGGATGCTTCTTTCGTTTGGTTGAGCGGAAGCCTGGCCAGTGCATTGCTCCATTCGGACAGTCCCTCAAGGGGATAACCACACGCACGTAATGCGCCCCATAGACTGACAACGACGGAATCCAGAATTGGAATGCCATGACGCCTTTCTGCCTGGGCTGCGGCGGCCGCTCCATCCAGATTGGTGCAAAGGATGATGACCGCATCAGCCCCGGCATTCGCGACTTCGTCTATCGCCCGTTCGATGCTGCTCCTTGGGACCTCGCTGAAGCTGAAGTTGTCGCAGAGGCCGAAATGCGATTCAGCAACGACGGTCAAGTTCAGGGACGAGAAATTGTCGACAATTCGATCCTGAACATCGCTTGTGTAGGGCGAAACGAGGCCAATCTTTTTTGCGCCGAGCTCCCTCAGGGCACTCACCATGGCCAAAACGCATGTGGTAGCGCCGATGCCGGTTCGTTGCTTGATAGCCTTGATCAGGGTGTGGTCCATACCGAGCCCCATCCAGCCCGCGGCCGTTCCATTCCAGGTGATCACATCCATTTTTGCGTGTGAAAGCAGCTCGGAAGCTTCAAGCATCGGTTCGAGCGCAAATTGATCCAGCCCATCGTCAGCCAGGGAAATCTGCGTCACGCGGAAGCGGCTGAAGTGAGCAGATACGCCGCTCAGTGCACTAGAAAGGGCTACCGTGATTGGTTCTAGAACTGTGTTGGATGACGGAGTCAACATACCAACTCGCAGCATTTTCAAACATCCATATCATTTTTGTCGACAATATTTATTTATTATGTCTACAAGAAAATTGATAATCGGACAACCAGACACGAGCAGGAAAATGCGCTTTCCTGTCATCTGGCTCCGGGGTTTGGAAACGCTTCCCTTGGTGGACCCATAACGCATCCCCTTCGCACCCGTGCGGAATTTCTAGGACTTCTTGAATAGCGACAGCCGGTCTCTCCGATATCGCCTAGTCGCTGCGTGATAGGTCTTCGAAAAGCGCCTTGTTTAGGCAATAATCCGGGATCTCACCGTTCTGGGCGTCACCTTGAAGAAGCGTGCGACAAGCGCAAGCTTCAGTGCAATCGGCGCATTTCAGGATTGCTGCCCGCAGAGTTTCCGGGCGAAGGTCTCCAGAAGCCACTCTCGCTCCGATATCGGCTCCGGCACGCTTTGCCATACGCGATGAAAGATCAGCATGATCGTCGAGTTTCTTGAACATCGGTATGCTCCTTTTCTTTGTCACGTGTTCGCTTGGAGGAACCGTAATCTCCCACTCGCCTTGGCAAGCCCGACCACGAGGCAAAGCACCGCACAGACGAACAGCGCGGCCGCCACCGGCATGTGGTAAAGGTTCGGCGACCAACCATGCACGCCCATGGTTCGACCGCGGGAGGCCAGATGCAGCCCCTCCTGGAAAACCAGTTTCGACAGCAGGCCCAGGACTGGCGCGGCAAGCAGCAGCCAGACGGCTTCGAGGCGCGCCTTGTTGCGATCGGCAAGCTTGTAGGTGCCGATCTCGACCACGAGGTGTTTGCCGGTGACGAAGGCAGCCGGGATGGCGCAACAGGTCAGAACGATCTGCGCGAACGTCATGTAGTCAGAAACGCCTGGAACGTAGAACAACCCTGCATTTCGAAAGATGACATCGACCGCGACGATCATGCCAAGGAAGAACAGCGCCGCACTGGCGACGGCAATCAACAATTCGGTGAGGACCTTGAAATATCGGATCATTGCAGTCTCCTCAGTTGAACAGCAGGCCGGGGAGCCAGAGCGTCAGCACCGGTAGCGATATCAAAAGCGCTACGCGCACAACATCGGCAGCAATAAAGGGCATCACGCCTGTGAAGGCCTGGCCGAGGCGGATTTCTGGATTCATCGCATTGATGACAAAGACGTTGATACCGAAGGGCGGCGTCATCAGCCCGATCTCGACCACCATGACCATGACGATGCCGAACCAGATCAGGTCATATCCAAGATCCTGGACGATGGGATAAAGAAACGGCGTCATAATGAGGACGATCGCGATGGAATCCATGAAGCATCCCAGGATCACGAGCAGCCCAATAAGCATCAGCAACACCACAAAGGGCGGAGCATCAAGGCCCGTGAAAAAGGTGACAACCGCTTCAGGCAGGCGGGAAGCCTCCATGAAGTACTGGAAGAACTCAATGCCGATCAGCATGAGGAAGATCATCGCGCTGACGTACGCGGAATCGCGCAATGCCACGAACAGTTCCTTCCTGCCGAGTGTTCCGCTAGCTGCGGCGATCGCTCCCACGGCGACCGCACCCACGCCGGCACCTTCGGTCGGCGAAAAGAAGCCTCCGAATATTCCACCCATTATGATGACGAAGGCGAGGCCGATCCCGGAGACAGCCCGGAGCGCCGCCCATTTTTCGGCCCGGTCTGACCTGGTTTGTGCGGGACCGTCTCCCGGGCGAACACCGACCCAGATGAAAATTGCCGCGCAGTAGAGCGAGATCGCGATCAGGCCAGGAACGATCCCGGCTGCGAACAGGCGCCCGACCGAGGTTTCGGTCAGGTAGGCATAGATGATCATCAAAAGTGAAGGCGGGATCAGGATCCCCAGCGTTCCCCCGGCACCGACAGAACCGGCGGCCAGTTGCGGTGAGTAACCGTAGCGCAGCATTTCAGGTACCGATATGCGCGTTACCGTAGTGACGGTGGCAAGCGATGATCCACAAATCGCGCCGAAACCGCCACTGGCAAGGATGGTGCCCGCTGCGAGACCGCCCGGATAATGCCCGATGAAGGCGTTCGCCGCCCGGTAAAGCGCCTTCGCCATGCCCGTCTGCACCGCGAGATTGCCCATAAGCAGAAACAGCGGCAACACCGACAGCGTACTGCTTGTCAGAACGTGAACAGGTGAGCTTGCGCCGATGAATTCCACCGTACGCCATCCATGCATGGCCCAGGTTCCACCCAGGCCGACAAAGATGAGCGCGAGACCAATGGGTGCGCGCAGCATGATGAGCAACAACAATGCGCCAATGCCCAGGAGGCCAATGACTTCGGTGGACACGATCGGTTCTCCTCGCCTGTCCGCAATCTTGAGACAGCCCCGGCAGCCAAAGGGTTGCCAGGGCCCGATACCTTAACCGCCGATCTTGGCCAATTCTTCGGTAATACGATCGCGCAATTTAAAGGCGGGCAGGCCTTTATCAGAGAGCTTTTGCAGATAGGTGTCGATCACCGGCTTGACCTTTTCGGCCATGGCCGCCCGGGTCTCGGCGTCAACCGTGATCGCCTTGTTCCCTGCGCCGGTCCACTTCGCCTTCGCCTTTTTGTCGGTGGCGGTGAAACAGCCGGCGACCTTCATCGAGGCGGGGGTGCCGGAATGCCGGTCGATGATCGCCTTCACATCGTCGGGCAGCGCGTCATAGGTATCGCGGTTCATCACCGTGAAGCCGACGGCGCCGCCGAAATTGACTTCGTAGTGCACCTTGGCGACTTCACCCACCTTGAAGGCGGTCGCTGTGGTCCAGGTCGCCAGCGTGCCGTCGATGACACCCTTTTGCAGGTTCTCGTAGGTCTGAGGCGCGGGAAAGGATGCCACCTGGGCCCCAAGTGCCGAGAGCGCGGCTAGCTGCACTTCACCCGCAGTCCGGACGCGCAAGCCATCGAGATTTGTCAGATCCGGCACTTCGGAACGCATATGGAACTGGTAGGGCGAGGTAAGCCAGAGATTGATGACTTTCACGTCGCCCAGTTCGTCCTGCAAAAATTCAGGCAGAACCACTTCATTGAGAACCTGAGTCGCCTTCTCATGATCCTTCATCATGAACGGCATAGCGATGATTTCCGAAAGCGGATGCACCCCTTCGTTATAAGTCAGCATGCCGAAGGCAATGTCGGTAATGCCGCGCGATGCCATATCGTATTGAGCATCAGCAGCCCCAAAGCCAGTGCCGCCGAAATAACGCTCCACCTTCACCTTGGTCCCCTCGTTGGCCTCCAGTTCCTCCACTAGCGGCATCATCGAGCAGGCGAAAATCGGATTCCTCTCACTCACAAAGGCGCTGAATTTAATAGTGACATCCTCGGCCACGGCCGGGGTCGTCAGCAGTGCTGCCAGGCTGGCAGCCAGCAGTTTCGTCTTGATGGTCATGTGTCTTGTCCTCCCTGTCACATGTGTCGTGGCGCCGCGTTCGCGCGGAAAGTTCATGAAAATCCGTGTTCCGACAGCCAGGCAGCGATCGTCTGACCCGCGAGAATCTGTCCGTTGGGTCTGTCGGAATCGACCGGGCGGCCGTGGTGGTTGCCGTGGATGCGGTGACGCACCTTCTTTTGCGAAGCGATAGAGTTGAAGATCCGGTTTGCCTCGGATGGAAAAACGCTGTTGTCGCCCGTGTACTCGATCATCAGCACCGGCTGAGTGATTGCAGGCGCGCAACGTTCCATTCCCGCGTTGGAGTGGAATGCGGACCAGTTCGAAAGCCAGCTCTCCGGCGTGCACACGCGAGCGAAACCGACGCTGCCATAGTTGGAAGCTGTCTGATTGGCACCCCAGAGCGTACCGTAGGCACGATCGGATGGCTCCAGTGACAGATCGAAACAACGCGGATCCGCATCCGTGCGCCAGACTTCGAAGATCGGGTTCCAAGCGGCAAGGATCGCCGCGTCACGGTCTCCCGTGGCCCTGGCGCGTTTTCGAGCCTCTGCCTTGCGCGCGAGACTGTCGAGAGCGAAGTTGTCGATCCGCCTGATCCGGTCTGCTTGTGCAGCCCGATACTTATCCAGAAACGCCGCAGTGTAGCTGGAACTTTCCGGCGGCAACGCATATCCGTTTTCCGGAGCGAAGGCCGAAAGGCCTTCATCGGTCTGCAGCGGATACTTCTCGTCGATGACCGAAGGATCGATACAATTCAGCAGCAATTGCCCCTGGCCCAGGTGCGCGGAGACCAAAATCACCCCGTCGGGTCGCGGCATGTCGGCTGTATCCAGCCCGGTCGGACGTCCACCCGGCGACTTTCGAAGGCGCGCCTCAGGCACAAGGGCCGATTGTTCGCAGTAAAAGGCAGCCAGCGGCCCGCCACCGGACGTGCCTTGGAGAACAGTCTTCTCGAAGCCCCTCTTGCGCAAGAACAGCTGCCCGGCCGCCATATCCAGCAGGGCTTTTTCATGTTCCAGGCGGATGTCATTGCCGGGCGACCGCGCGCCCTGAATCCACACCGCAACGCCAGCCTCAAGAAGATCCGGAACGAGATACTGGGTCACGTTCATTTCGCGTGGATGCATCAGGCAAACGACCGACCGCTCTCCACCTCGTTCGAAGAGATAGCCGGTCACCGGCGCCTTGTCGTCGGTCGTCAAGGCATGCGCCGTCATCCGAGCGTCATCGGGCAAGCGATCGGGGTTCCACTTGGTCCCGCGCAGTCCGGCGGTCGTTGTTGCCGTCCTGGGCTTCACTGCGGCGTCTGTCATCGCATCACCTGTTTCAAGAGATCGGGGATGGGGCCGGCCGCGCACTGATAGTCGTCCAGGATCGCCCGCACCTTCTCGGGTATGGGGATCGACACCTTGCGGTCATCAGCCTGGACGTAGATTGAAGAAAGCCTGCCCATGAAGACCGGAGTACCGTCATCGCAACGACGCGCATCGATCAGAAGATCCGTCGTGTGTTTTCCGATACGTCCGACATGCAGTTCCATCACGAAAGCGTCGTCGGGCCAGAGCGGTCCCATGAAGACCATTTCCATTGCCTTGCCGGGGGTGCCGTAGCCCTGGTCTTCCGCCTGCCGCCCGATCGGGGCGTTCATGACATGTGTGCGGAAGAGATGCGCAGCGGACAGCATGTACAGCGGGAACTGCCCGGCAAAGACCACACCCGCCGGATCGCATTCCGACCATCGGGTCCGCCGCTCCACCTTGAAAGGTGCGAGCGACACGACGGCTTCCGTCGGGATGGGCAGCCTGTCGCTCATCCGACCTCCACGTACTGCCGGGTCTGGCGTTGCGCGACGTAACGCTCGTAGAAGTCCGGCGCATAGGACTTCAAACGAGCGTCGTCCACTCGCCCGGTTCTCGTCAGGAAGCCATGCACGAAGTCGTCCAGATCGGACTGCATGTGCGCACGCATGTCCTCGTACCAGTCAAAGCTTTTGACGGTTGCCGACGTGAACAGATCCCGTGTCTTTCTGCGGGTGTCGACATAGGCGGCCAGGGTGGACGGAATATCCTGTTTCTGGTCGACGAATGCCTCGAACAACGCCAGGGCGTCATCCATGGCCAGACGGGTCCCGGAGCCAATGGAATAATGCGCGACCCGCAAGGCGTCGCCGATCAACACAGCCCGGTCATGTGACCAGTTACTGGCTGTCGTCGCGTTGAACTGCCGCCAGACCGACTTGTTTTCCCGCAGCTCCTCACCTTCGAGTTCAGTTTCGAAGATGCGTTCCATCAAAGCCTTGCGATCGGCGTCGGACATCCGGTCCAGACCGGCGTCCTCCCAGGTGCGGGCGTCACACTCGGCAACGAAAGTGCTCTTGTTGTCGGTGTAGGCGTAGTAATGAGCGACGAACACGCCGCCCTCGGCATGCCGGAACGCAAGCGCGTTCGGCGTGAGGGCCTTGTCTACGCCATACCAGGCAAAACGATTGCCCAACATGCGGGATTTCGTGCCGAATTGCGGATCCCAGAGCCCTCGAACGATGGAGTTGGCCCCATCCGACCCGACAATCAGATCGTAGGTTGCCAGATCTGCTTCGCTTTCGATGCGGCTTTCATGCCTGATATCCAGGCCAACATCCCGGCAGAGCGTTTCCAGCACTTCCAGCAATTGCAGGCGCTCGATCGCCCCTCCCGCATGGGCATAACGGACGAGAATACGCTCATCATCGATACTGATGCCCTGGACATGATTGAACACCATGCGCTCGGCGAGCTGGTCATGCACCTCGGCATCGGCCTGCCTGAGCCGGTCGCGCGCCGGGCCTGCCAGTGTAACGCCGAAGCCGTAGGTGGCGTTTTCCGGGTTCTGCTCGAAGATATCGATTTCGATGGACGGATCATGTCGGCGCACCAGGCGGGCAAAGAAAAGTCCCGCAGGTCCGCCTCCGACGATGGCAATCTTCATGCCGGTTCCCCCTGCAGCTCACGGGTTGATTGTCCGGCGTCGGGATCGAGGTTCAGCGTGCGCAGCATCGCCCGTGCGGTGCATTCAGCGGTGGAGGTAACCGGCATGCCGAGCTTCTTTCGTGCTTCTTCAAGTGTCTCAAGGGACGGCATTTGCACGCACGCCGAGAGCACGACAGCGTCGGCGCCATCTGTTTTCAGGTCGTCCAGTCCTGAGAGCAGCCGATCGCCGGGTATCCGGCCGACCTCCTGATTGTCGGTCACGCTGAAATTGCGATAATCGCGGACCTCAATGCCTTCGTGCTCGATGTAATCGACCACGATCCGGGCAAGCCCGTCGGCATATGGCATCAAGAGGGAGACGGTCTTGTGCCCTGCCCGCTTAAGTTCCGCGCACAATGCCCCTGCCGAAGTCACCACCGGAAAGGCTTTGCCTTCCCTGGCCGCGATCGCTGCCAGTGTTTCTTCAGACTTGCGATGATAGCCGTTGCCCATCGCCATGATCGCAACAAGACAGGCATAGCCCGCCACGTCGATCGGTGCGTCGGACAGTTCTGCTGCGCAGCGTTGACTGTCACAATCCATCGCCGCCAATTCCTCTTGCGTAACGTGCTTCATGCGCATTCGCGAGGAATGAAACGTGAAACGGACATCCTCTCGTCCAGTCGCATAAGCGTTCAGGAATGCTGGCACTTCCGTTTCCATCGTGGTGTTCGAACTCGGGACGATCTGCCCGATCCTGTATAGGCGTCTGGTCATGGACTCCCCTTCCCGTCAGAGCGGCTTATTCGTCCCAATGATGGTGACGGTCTCACGTCCCCATTCCGTGATCTCGCCGTCCAGGCCACCTGTGAACATCCCGTACCAGAGCGCGGGCTTCAGCTGCATTTCCGTGCGATTGAAAGTCATCGGTCCGGAACTCTGGATCATCCAGTAGCCCTTTCGTGCCTCGGTCACGCTGTATTCAGGGCGCTTCCGGGCGGCATCGACCACAGGTCGGAATTCGGGTACATCGACGACATAAAGACGGGGCATCACTCAGCCTCCAGATAGGCGTCGACAAGCGCGGCCTTGCGACGCCAAACCGTGTCGATGTCCGTCATCTTCTCGCCTGCCGCACGGGCGGCATCTTCCAGTTCGATAGCGGCGCGCAAGGTCAGTTCGGCGTCCCGGGCGTCGATCTCTTCGACATCACGAAGCCGCAGGGTTATCTCCAGTGGATACCCGTTCGGATCGCGGAAATAGATGGACTCCAAGCCTTCGTGACGGGTGTAGGGCGAAACGGTCATACCGCGCCCCTCCAGCGTTTCCTTCCACTGCTCAAGCTCCTCACGGCTATCTACACCCCAGGCCGTATGGGTGGCCGAGTAGAAGTGGCTGTCTTCGGGCATGTATCTTTCGGGGCGGTCTGTGCCGATGTAATAGAAGAAGGCTATGGTCGCGCCGTTTCCCGCATCGAAAAAGAAATGAAGGAAGTCAGGGTGCCCCGGATGCCCCCAGCCACGTGCACTGATCGTATGGATCAAAGGCAGCCCCAGAACGTCGCGATAGAAAGTCACCGTTTCCCGCAGCTTCCAGGTCGGCCGAGCGCTGTGATCCACGCCGTGGAGCTTCAGCTGAATGCCGTCATCGGCTTGTGTTTTCAAACTGGTGACGTCCACGTCGCGGGTGCGATACGCGCGCTTGGTCGTATAGGCCGTCTCCTGGCGCGCTTCCGAATGAAGGGATTCCACGGTCATAATCGGACTCCTTGGATAGAAAATCGAATGGGAATTCAGGCGGTTGCTTTTTGCGCCAGCGACGCCGGCACAAGACCCGCCGCCATTTCCCGCAATAGAGGCTTGGACAATTTCCCGGATGAGGTTTGAGGGAACGCGTCAACGGTTTCTATCCGCTCGGGCCATTTGAATTTGGCCACTCCCGCGGCCTCCAGGAAGGCGCCGGCCTCGTTAACGGAAGGCGCGTCCTGGCCCTCGACCGGAATGACAAAGGCACAGGCCTTCTCGCCATAATCCGGGTCCGGCATCGGCACGATCGCTATGGCGCCAATGGAGGGGTGACGGATCAGGTGCTGCTCGATCTCCAGGCAGTTGATCTTCTCGCCGCCCCGGCTGACCACATCCTTGACCCGCCCTTCGAACTTGAGGAATACCGTGCCATCGATTTCATGCAGACTCATCAGGTCGCCTGACTTGACGTACCCATCCCTGGTAAAGGCTTCCGCGTTGCGCTCCGGCGCGTCGAAATACCCCCTGGTCGAACACGGCCCCTTGAAGCAGAACTCGCCCTGCTGACCTCGCGGCAGAGTTTCTTCGGTTACCGGATCGATCACTCGAAAATCATCGAGGGCGCTGACCGGGCGGCCAACCATCTTGCGCCAGACGACGTCCGGATCAGTGGGTTTGCCGTAGCAAATGATACCTTCTGTCATCCCGTAGAGCGGCAGGGTCGCAGCGCCCGTCAATTCCGCAATACGCGGTGCGTTCCCCGCGGTGGACAAGCGGGTGCCTTCGAAGTGCTCGCGTACCAGAACACCCTCGTTGTGCATCTTTACGAGCAACGGCAAGGGGATTGCCATCCAGTTCGGCCGGCAGGCTTCGATCGTGCGGGCGAAGGCCCCGGGATCCATCTCCGGGCTGCAGACCACGCATCCGCCCGACCACAGGACCGAGCCCCAGTAACAGACGATCGGTGCGTTGTGCATCATCGGCGCCGGCGAGAAAGCCACCGTCGTTTCGTCGATCCCGTGAAAGGCCGCTGTCGCGCGGATCTGGTAGAGATATTCATTATGAAAACGCGGGATGATCTTGGGCGTGCCGCTCGTGCCGCCAGACAGCTGAAACACCGCGACCTGGGCCGGATCGCGTGGTACACGGCCAAGAAGATCCAGCGCTTCGTCGTGAGAAAGATTGTCTTTCAGGTCCGCCAGCGTCTTTACATGACCATCGCCATCACACTCGCCGGTAGCGAATATGGTCAGCGCCATGTCCGGCAACTCTTTCCGAATTTCTTGCGAAAGGGCGCCGAAATCGAACTTCTTCGCATCGCCATGAATAATATGGGCGCGAGCGCCTGAATGTGCGGCCAGGAAGCCGATTTCCGCTTTGCGGTGGGCGGCCAGGGTGCAGACCGGGATCAATCCCGCCTTCAGGCAGGCCAGGAACAGGATCACAAGCTCCGGGCCGTTTAGAAGCTGAAAGATCACGCGATCGTTCGGTTTCAGACCTGCGCGGAGAAGGCCGGCACCGATCAGATTGGTGCGCAGGTCGAGCTCGGCGAAGGTCAGGCTCGATGCGTGGTCACGTAAGGCCGGGCGATCCGGTTTCCGCCGGGCCAAAGCACGAAAGGCCTCGGCCATGGTTTCATCCGCAAAGATTCCCAGCCGGTCATATTCGGCCACATCCTCTCTGGACGGGTAGACCACACCTGCAATCGGCTCTTTCACGAGACTCACGCCTTCCTCCCTTGGCTCGGTTCGCGTTGCTGTACATATCTATCTGCACATTCGTCAAAAAATCAACACTTTCATCAAAATTTTTGCAATACCGTCAAATTCATCGTAGCCGAGACGGAGTTTTTCCTTTAATTTAAAGATAGATAGGGAGGACCCGCCGAGATGCCCGCTACTGACACATCCGTCAAATCATCCGAAGTTATTGAACCGAAAGACTCTTCGAAAGACGGCCGCAAAGCCCTCGTTGAAAAGCAGTTGATGGAACAGGCATGCATCATTTTCGCGAAAAAGGGCTACTCGGGAACCACTCTTTCGGACATTGCGGAGGCCGTGGGCCTCACCCGGGCTGCGGTCTACTACTACTTCCGCAACAAGGAGGCGCTGCTCGAAGCAATCATGCTTGATCTCACCAGCGCTCCCATGAGCGAGATTGAAGCCTGGCGGAATGACGCCCCATCTGACTGCGCTGAACGCCTGCGCAGCTTCATCATATTGCGCATACACGGCATTCTAAGCCGGCAGATCCAGATGCGGATGATCGAAGTGACGGAAGCCGTCCTCCCCCCGGAACTTAAGAAACGTCACACCGAGGCCAAGCGCCGGATTCTGGAAGAATACCGCGCAATCCTGCGTGAAGGTATGCAAACAGGCATGTTCCGTGCTCAGGATGACAGGGTCGCAGCTTTCGGCATCATCGGTATCGTCAACTGGACAACGACCTGGTTCGCGCCCGGACGCGGCCAATCGATTGACCAGATCGCCGAACAACTGGCCGACATGGCGGTGCGTTCGGTAGCCGTGTCCGCAAATCGCCAGCAAGACTTTACGAACCCGGAAGCCGCACTGAAATGCTTGCGCGAAGACCTCGATCAGCTGGAACATGCGTTGAAGTCGCAGCGCATGTAGTGCAGTGATTTCATGCACAACGAAGACGCCTACAAAACGCGCATACAAGGCGACGAAGCACCTATTTTTAAATTATTGATTTTATTGATATTATCGTATTATTCAGAGAGTTCAAATCTCTCCGGCAGCACCATTCTCAGGCCTTAAATATCAATAACTTGTTGGTTTCGAAGGGTAATTCCTTCGTGCTGTTCCATCACACTGTTAAACATGCCTAAAGCTCCTTCCATAGCTTCCGCTATGGCTTCGAGGACGCCTGGCGGGACACCGTGACCTGAGACCCCAGAACTCCTCCAGTTTTGCATAGAGCCCGTTCCAATCGAAAAACGGTCCGAATGAAGCGTTCACGTTTTACAGAAGAACAGATCATCGGCATCTTGCGAAAGCAGGAAAGCGGTCCCAAGACAGCCGGTGTTCGCTGCAGGCACGGGAACCCGGAAGCAATGTTTGGCCAGGTTTGGCGGCATGGCCCGCAAGCGGAAGGCTTTGGAAGATGAGAACGCGACGCTCAAGACGCTCTTAGCCGAAGCGATGCTCGACAATGCCGTGTTGAAGGAGGAGGTCCGGGTTCCGGCGGTGGCCGACGATTACAGCCGCGCGTGCCTGGCGCCGGTGGCATATAACGTCATTGTCCGGCTTGCAGGTTACCCGTGATCCCGATGCGCTCATCCGTTTGCGCCGTAAACCAGTCACCGTGGTTTCCGACAGCGGAATCGAACCGATCAGCATGGCCGTTCTCAAATGGTGTCGGGAGACGGGTGTCGACTGGCAATACATCCAACCCGGCGAACCGATGCGGAATGGCTTCGTCGAGAGCGTTGACGGCAGCCTCAGGGATGAATGCGGCCGTTGAAGCGGCCAAAACCGGACGCATAAATGACGATAACGTATGATGGTGCGTCAATGGGCTAGTCGTCGACCCTTTTCCTCGGTCAGGTCAGGCATAACAGGTCTCCGCCTGCAGAGCCGTGACGGCGGTCGTGGCGATGATGTCGTCCACGGAACAGCCGCGGGACAGGTCGTTGGCGGGTCTGGAAAGACCCTGCAGAATGGGGCCGATGGCAATCATCCCACCCAGTCTCTGGGCGATCTTGTAGCCAATGTTTCCCGAGGCCAGATCGGGAAATATAAAGACGTTGGAACGCCCAGACAGACGGCTGCCCGGCGCCTTCTTCGCGCGGATCGCATCGTCGAGGGCGGCGTCAAACTGCATCTCGCCGTCGACTTCCAGATCCGGTTCCGCCGCACGGATCAGTTCCAGCGCATCATGGATCTTTGTCAGGCTGTGGTGGTGCGCCGATCCCGCAGTCGAAAAGGACAGAAGCGCGACCCGGGGCGTTTCCTGCAGCAACTGCCGGCAGGATTGCGCGGCGGAACGGGCGATGGCGGCAAGTTCCGCCGCATTCGGCTCGATCACAAGACCGCAATCGGCAAAGATCATGCCGCCCTTGATCGGCGCATCGGGGCCGCAGGACAACATGATGAAGAAGCTTGAAACGATCTCCGCATCCGCAGCGCGGCCGACGATCTGCAATGCGGCGCGAACCGTCTCGGCGGTCGTGGTAACGGCTCCACCGACCGTACCGTCCGCCTGGCCGAGGCGGACCCGCATAGCGGCCTGCCGGATCGGGTCGCGCATATCCTCCACCGCCTGTTCCGCCGTCATCCCTTTTGCGGCGCGCATTCTGTGCCAATGATCACCCAGTTCCGCCAGATCCAGCGCCTCCGCAGGCACAAGCGACGTGACGCCGGGAAAGCTGGGGCCATTCATGAGCGTGACGCGGGCAAGGCCCTCGGCGACGAGACGGGCAGCGGCCTCGGCCACGAGAGGACTTTCCCCCTCCGGCAGAATGATGTGACGCGGATTTGCCCGTGCGGCAGCCAGGATGCGGTCGAGCGGTTTCATCGGGTATCCCTTTCCGGATGTTCAGGGCAAAGATCGGCCACCGCACCCGAAGATGTTGTGCATCGTCCATGGTCGGGTCGGGTGGAACGCATCGCTCAGGACAGGAAATGCAGACCGGCAACGATGAAGATGCCGAGAAAGATCGTTTCGACAACGACCAGACCGATCGCCGACGCACCGACTTCGACCATGCGGCCCAGAGATGTCTTGATGCCCACCGCGGCGACGGCAACCAGCAGCGCCCAGCGGCTCAAGGATCCGACCCAGTCGGACAGGAATTGCGGGATCAGACCGAAGGAATTCAGCGCCGCCAGAACCAGAAACCCAACCACGAACAGCGGCATCAACGGCGGCCGATCCTTCGGATGCGCTCCGGAAAGACCGATCTGGCGGATGACCAGCGAGAACACCAGCACCACCGGAGCCAGCATCGAGACGCGGATCAGCTTGACCAGAGTGGCGGTCTCTCCGGTTTCCGGGCCGATTGAGAAGCCCGCGCCGACCACCTGCGCCACGTCGTGAATGGTTCCGCCGAGAAACAGTCCCGAGTCGCGCGCATCGAACTGAAACAATTGGGCGAGCATCGGATAGATCACCATGGCGATGGTCGACAGCACGGTCACCGACAGAACCGCAAAGACCAGATCACGTTCGGATTTCTCGTGCCGGGGCAGGACGGCTGCGATCGCCATTGCCGCGGAAGCGCCGCAGATCGCCACCGAGCCGCCGGTCAGAAGCCCGAACCGCCAGTCACGCCCGAACATCCGGCTCGCCAGCAAGGCAAACAGGATGGTCAGAACGACCCCCGCCACGATTAGCGCCACGGACGTCCCCCCGAGCTGGACCAGCAGGTCCACGCTGATGCGCGCACCAAGCAACGCCACCCCGATCCGCAGCACGGTGCGTGCGGTGAATTCCACGCCCTTGGCGGTGCGGGTGCCCGGTTCAGAGAGAAAATTCAGCGCCAGACCGAGGAGAAGCGCCATCAGCATGGCGGGAGCACCGTAATGCTCCGACAGGAACTGTGCGGTCGCAGCCGCAAGGGCGGAAACCGCGAAACCGGGAAAGATCGATTTCAACGTCTGCGTGGCGGGCAGCCGCGTGGCCAAACTCGTCATGAAATGCTCCGGAAGAGAACGACCCGGCAGTCGGAAGCCGCCGGGCCGGATGCCCAGGTCAGGCCGCGCCTTTTTGCGGGCACATGTCGTTCTTGCTGATGCCGGCGACTTCAACAGGCTTTTTCATCGCGTCGCGGCGGAAAGGCTCGCCCAGTTCCTGGTTGATCAGGGCCTCGATCAGCGTGGTCACACCATGTTCCATCTGGTCGGTAACCGCCTGCGCCATCGCCGCCGTCAGTTCCTCCATCGTACGCGCTACAACGCCTTTCAGCCCGCAGGCATTGGCGATGGCGGCATAGCTGACGTCTTCATCCAGTTCGGTGCCGACGAAATTGTCGTCGTACCAGAGCGTCGAGTTCCGCTTTTCCGCGCCCCACTGATAGTTGCGGAAGACGACCTGGGTTATGGCCGGCCATTCCTTACGGCCGATGGCTGTCAGTTCCGTCACAGCAATGCCGAAGGCGCCGTCGCCGGAGAACCCGACCACCGGAGTATCGGGGCAGCCGATCTTGGCGCCGATGACGGCGGGCAGACCGTAGCCGCATGGTCCGAAGAGACCCGGCGCCAGATATTTGCGGCCGGCATCGAAGCTCGGATAGGCATTGCCGATGGCGCAGTTGTTGCCGATATCGGACGAGATGATCGCCTCTTTCGGCAGGCCTGCCTGGATCGCGCGCCAGGCCATGCGCGGGCTCATCCATTCCGGCTTGTCCGCGCGCGCCCGTTCGTTCCAGGAGGTACCCGGATCGTCGTTTTCGTGGTCCATGGAGGTCAACTGCTGGGCCCAGCGGCTCTTGGTTTCGACGATGCGCGCCTTGCGTTCGGTCCGCCCGGCATTGCCGGCGGATGCCGACAACTGAGCGAGAATGCCCTTCGCCACCCGCGTTGCATCGCCGACGATGCCGACGGAGATCTTCTTGGTCAGACCGATCCGGTCCGGATTGATGTCGACCTGGATGACCTTCGCATTCGTCGGCCAGTATTCCATACCGTAGCCCGGCAGCGTCGAGAACGGGTTGAGGCGGGTTCCCAGAGCCAGGACCACGTCGGCGTCCCTGATCAGCTCCATCGCGGCCTTGGAGCCATTGTAGCCAAGCGGACCAGCGAACAGGGGATGCGAGCCCGGGAAAGCGTCGTTGTGCTGGTAGCCGACACAAACCGGCGCATCGAGCCGTTCGGCCAGTTCCATGGAGGCGGCGATCCCCCCTTCGGCCAGCACCACACCGGCGCCATTCAGGATGACCGGGTTCTTGGCCTCGCTCAGAAGACGGGCTGCTTCGGTCACGGAGGTTTCACCACCGGAAGAACGCTCGAAAAGGATCGGATCCGGAATTTCGATGTCCACGACCTGGGTCCAGTAATCGCGCGGCATATTGATCTGCGCGGGAGCCGATGCCTGCTTCGCCTTGGAGATCACGCGGGCCAGCACCTCGGCAACGCGGCTCGGGTCACGCACCTCCTCCTGATAGGCGACCATGTCGCGGAAGAGTGCCATCTGCTCGACTTCCTGGAAGCCGCCCTGCCCCATGGTCTTGTTCGCGGCCTGCGGCGTCACCAGGAGCAACGGCGTGTGGTTCCAGTAAGCGGTCTTCACGGCCGTGACGAAATTGGTAATGCCCGGTCCGTTCTGGGCGATCATCATAGACATCTTGCCGGTGGCGCGCGTGTACCCGTCCGCCATCATTCCGCCGGAGCCTTCGTGCGCACAATCCCAGAAGGTGATGCCTGCCTTGGGGAACAGGTCCGAGATCGGCATGAACGCCGAACCGATAATGCCAAAGGCATGTTCGATGCCGTGGCGCTGCAGCGTTTTCACAAAGGCTTCTTCGGTGGTCATCTGCATGGCTGGAACTCCTGTCAGTCGTATGGGCCGCCTCAGCGGCAAAGAAATCGGCCCGACGGCCGGAACCGCGCAGGCAAAAGAAATCCGTTCCAGGCGAGCCATTCATTCGCCTGGTGTCTTTTTCGGATGTACGGATAAGTCACGCTGCCGGAACCTGAGAACCGGTTGCCAACCGGCCCGGCAGCATGGAGACACGGCGCGCAGGGTCTAGATCATGATGCCATCCCCTGCCCGCCATTCACGTCAAGCAATTGCCCGGTGATGAAACCGGTCTCGTCGGAGGCGAAAAACGCGACGGCGGCCGCAACATCTTCGACCCGGCCGTTACGGCGCATCGGAATGGATTCCACTATTCTCGCCCGCTCTTCCGGAGACTGCCGCTCGCTCAAAAGCCGTTCGACGCGTGGCGTAAGGATGGCGCCCGGGCAGACCGCGTTGCAGGTAATGCCGTGCGGACCGAATTCCTGGGCGAGCTGCAGCGTCATCGATTGCACGGCACCCTTTGCGGCGACATAGTTGGCGCCGGTAAAGAGGCTGCCGTATCGCCCCGCCTTCGAACCCAGATTGATGATGCGGCCATAGCCGCGCTCGACCATGCCCGGCACGATGGCCCGGATCAGACGAACCGCGGCGGTCACATTGAGATCCATGACCCTTGCCCAGTCCTCGTCGGTTTCCTCGACGAAGGCACGCGGTGTGTGCAGGGATCCGCCCGCGTTGTTCACCAGAATATCGAAGCGAAAGCCGGCCTCGTGAAGCCGGTGAAGAGCGGCGGCGATTTCATCGGCATCGGAGAGATCGACCTGTTCGAAATGCACACCTGCCATCTCGGGGCGGGCGGCGGATTTCTGAATCGCTTCCGCGCTCCGGTCGAGAACGGCGACACGCGCGCCCTCGGACGCAAGCCGCCTGGCGATCTCCTCGCCGAGACCATCCGCGGCCCCGGAGACGAGGGCGGTTTTTCCCACCAGTCTTGTCACGATTGCGGTCCTCCCAAACCATTTCCAAGCAGGTCAATCGCTTTTCAAGAATTGTACATAGTGAACTCTAATTCCGCAATATAAAATTAAATGAAAACCGCGCAAGACGAATCCTCTGCGCAAATTTTGCGCATATCTTTGTTTTTAAAATGGAATTTAGATCAGAAGGGCGTCAGACGCCGGGTACCGTCAGGCCGGGCCGCCACCGAGTGCGGCGATATCCTGCGCGGCGCTCACCAGCTTCGGAAGGTGTTCCTTGCGCAACCTGTCAGGCGTCAGAACGGACGCGTTTCCACCGACACTGAGTGTGTATACGTCGCCGGTCAGCGGATCGTACAAAGGTATTCCGATTGCGTTGTGATCGGGCTTCCACTCGCCGAAGGAATCCGAATGGCCTTGCTGGCGCATGCGGTCGAGCGCTGCCATCAGAGCGGGCTCGACATGATCGGTCCAGGCCTCGCCATGATGTTGCGCGAGTTCCTTCATGGCGGCCTCGCGTTCCTTTTCCGGCGCGCCGAACAGATACGCCCGACCCGGCGCGGATTCTGCCATGGGAATCCGCGAGCCGACATTCAGGGACAGATAGATGGCGGTGGGTTCGCGGATCAGCTCGACGAACATCATGTCCAGCCGGTCGCGCACACTGAGTGCAACGACGCAATCGCCCTGGGCGGCGATCTCTTCCATCCGCCGCCGCATGAGCTCTCCGAAGCCGAACCGGCCCATGACGGCGTAGCCGAGTGTCAGGACCTGGTTCGAAATGGCGTATTTGCCGTATTCCGGCATGTAGCGCAGATAGCCGAGCTTGGTGAGGGTCCCGAGAAGACGCGACACCGTCGTCTTGTGCAGGCCTGTGCGTTCGGCCAGCACCTGGGTTCCAAGCATCCGATCCTCCGCCCGGAAGGCGCGCAGGATCGACATTCCCCGGGCAAGCGAACTCACGAAAGGACGGTCGTCGTTGAAGTCGCCCGCATCTACACCCTGACGCGGACGTCCCCGGCGACGTTTCGCAGGCTCTTTCGGAGAATCGTCACTCATGATTGCCGTTTACAGCAGCAGCCTGCCTCTGTCACCCGCAATCGGCCCCTTCCGCGGGGACGGCGGACCGTCAAGTCCGCCCGCCGGGATCCGGAAGCTCGGCGTAGTCCGAACAGTCTCGGTGGCTGGCAGCCGGATCGACCTTCACATCGATCACGACCGGTCCACCCCGGCTGTGGGCCTCGCGCAAGGCATCCCCGATCTGGTCGGCCTCGGTGACCGTGACACCCGACCCGCCGAGACCTTCGGCCACCTTGGTGAAATCGTGATCGGCGAAGTCGACGCCAATGGCCTGATTTCCGAGATTATCCCGCACCATGCCGAGGCCGGCATTGTTGGCAACCACGTAGACCACGTCGAGACCGCGTTCCGCGGCCGTTGCGATCGCATCCATCGTCATGACGAAACCGCCGTCGCCGATCATGCCGGTCACCCGCTTTTCCGGGCAGACCACTTTGGCGCCGGTCGCTGCCGGCGTGCTCCAACCCATGCCGCCGATGCCACCGGGCGCGACCAGCTGATGCGGATGGCGAAGCGGCAGACGGGATGTCGCCCAGATCCGGTTGGTACCGGCATCGAGCGTGAGGAGGTCGTCCTTTGTGAGGAAGTCGCCGAGCGCCCGCATAATATCCGCATAATGCACCGTACCGGGACGCGTCTTGTATTCCGGCAGGACACCGTAGTCATTGTCCGCCTTGATCTGGGCGATCCTGTCCTTGCGCCGGTTGACGGTAATCGCGTCCTGCGCGGGCTTGGTCAGCAGAAAGTCGAGCACGTCGGAGACATCGGCAGTGACCGCCTGATCCACCGGCAGAACCCAGCCCGCATGAAGCGGATCGATGTCCACCTGGATGATGGTCTGATCGCCCGGACGGAGCATCTTCTCGTCCCGGAAGCGCGTGTATTCCGCCCCGAGGCTGCAGCCGAGAACGAGAACCACATCCGCGGCCTGGACCATGCGATTGGCGGCGGCCGAAGCCCAGGTCCCCATCATGCCGACGGCAATATCCGACGTTTCGTCGATCGTCCCCTTGCCGTGATAGCTGGAGGCCACCGCGATCCCGTCACGGCTCGCGTACTCCTGGAGCGCCTCGCCCGACCGGCTCATGTAGATGCCGTTGCCCGCAATAATCACCGGAGCCTTGGCCGCTGCCAGCGTCGCCGCGATTTTTTCCAGAGCCGCCCGGTCCGGAACCATCGGCGTGTAACGCAGGTAGCCTTCGGTCGGATAAAGCCTGGCGCGCAGGTCGTCCGGTACTTCCTGCTTGATGATGTTGGTGCGCATGATCATGGCGGCCGGTCCCTGGCGCGGGGTCATGGCATGTTTGATGGCCATTTGGGTGCCGTAGATCGCTTCGGCCGGCGTCGTCGCATAGGTCGCGTATTTGGTCATGGTCTTGAGGACGCCGAATGCGTCGCCCGCCCCATAATCTCCCGTCATCGTCTGGTAGACGCCCTGCTGGGCAAAACCGTCATAGCAGGAGGTGTCGGTCATGATGACCATGGGAGAGGAGGAAAAATAGGCTTCCAGAATGCCGAAGGCGCCGGTCGTGGTCGCAAACGGCCCCTGTGCCATGAGCAGGCCGGGCCTGCCCGTCAGCTTGCCGGCCACCTGCGCCATGACCGAAGCCGACTGCTCTGTGCGCGCCAGAACGAGATCAAATTCGGACTTGCGGTCGTGAAAGGCCGGCAGCGACCAGGTGATACCAAGACCTGGCAGCGTAAAGCCACGCGTGATGCCTGCCTCGATGAATGTCGAGATCACGCCTTCATTCGTTCTCATTCCAGTTTCCTCCAAATCCACAGGCCAGCGGGTGCCCGCGCAATGATTGTCGTTTCTATAATTAATTCTGCTATGCGCAATTATATTTTGCAATACGCATTTTTCAAGAGAACGCAATTCATCCGAGAAGGCGGAGGAAAATGCCTTCCATACGCGGAAAATCATGATGTAAGAGGATGCCCTGCGCCAGATCGCCGGCCAGGCGAACGGGCAACAAACAACACAAGGCAACGCCTGGCGCAGCAATGCGCATAGCTGCACGCAATCGATGCGGATCTAAATTGAATTGCGAGGAAACGCCCTTGCGGGTCCGTACCTTAGAGCATGCCCCGGGCGACCATTTCGATCTTGCGGGTGACACCCAGAAGGCGGGGGGCGAGGTCGTTCATGAGCCGGTCCGTCGTGATGATCGAGCGCAGCCCGCCGACGTTGACCGCATAGACGGGGTAGCCGTCTGCACGCCGCACGGCAGCCCCTGCGGAATTCGCCTCGGCGATCCAGTCGCCACCGCTGAGCGCAAAGCCGTTTTCCGAGGCAAAGGCGATGGCCTTGCGGGCTGATTCTTCGACCGCCGGCCATTCCGTCTCGCTGTAGCCCTGGCGGATCTGAGCTATGCGCTGTTCGCGCTCCGCCTCCGGAAGCGCTGCAAGAAAGGCACGGCCCATGCCGGTGCTGATCATCGGGATTCGAGAGCCGACACCCAGCCGGATCGCCATGGATGCCGGCGTCCGACAGGCTTCGATATAAATAATTTCGATGCCGCTCGGAGTGCCGAGATATACACTGGCATCGGCGTATTCGGCGAGTTCCTGCATATAGGGACGAGCAATGTCCCGGATCTCCATCTGAGCCAGAACGTCATACCCGAGCGTTAGCACCTCGGGCCCGAGCGAATATCGGCCGGTGCCTTCATCGTAGTTGAGATAACCAAGCTCGGTCAGCGTGAAGGTCAGCCGCGACACGGTGGGTTTGGGCAGCTTCACGCGCGATGCGATTTCCGTGTTGCCAACGGGTCGGTTGTCGGGTCCGAAAGCCTTGAGTACAGCCAAGCCTCGTGCGAGACCTGAATTGACCCTGTAGTCCTTCTGCCCGCTGTCTTCCGGCGGTGCCGCTTTACGTTTGACCAATTCGATGCCCGTCCTGCGATAGTTGTAGATTGATGATCGCACAAACTGGCATTTATCGGAAATCGAACGACAATCCAATCCTGCATGCGGCAATCATGTACTGGCGCAGACAAATCCGGCGAAATCGGACTGAATTCACCGCGCTGCAATCTCGCGATACAGGCTGACCGTTTCCCGGATTCCCTCCGCAAGCGGCAGCTCCTGAAAATCTCCAACCACCTTCTTGAGCGCGCTGGTGTCGAAGCCATCGCTGGGCGAAACGCGAACGGTATCCGCACAACTGATGGAGGCTTCGGGGACAACCTGCCGAATCGCCGCAAGGACATCGTCGGTGGAATGGACGGTGTCGGTGACGTCCGACAGCAACGCCCCGTCCCAGGTCGACATGGCGGCCCGCACGAAGATATCCGCGACATCGGCTGCATACTGGAAACAGCTGCGCGTGGTGAAGGGGATCTCGTAGGGCTTGCCCAGAGCCGCTGCCTCTATGGCACGGGTTATGGCCGAGGTCTCTCCATCATCCCGGCCGACACCGAAAACGACATAGGGTCGGAGGCCCAGACTGGGGAGCTTGTAGTCCTCCCAATAGATCCGCGCGATTTCCTCGTCGGTCTTCTTGAAAACGCCGTAGAAATTCGAAGGCGCGTTCGCCTGTCCACGCGGCTTGGCCGCGATCGAACTGGTGTAGATGATCCGATCGATGCCGTGCTTGCGCGCCGCCTCGAAAATATTGATGTGGCCACCGATGTTGATAGCTGCGCCGAGCGCCGGATTGGCCCGGCACTGCGGGATCTGCAGGGCCGCAAGATGAATGATGCCGGTCGGGCGCGTTTCCGCAATCTGGGCATTCAGTGTTTCGACGTCCGTGACATCGCAGATGCGGAAATCAATGAGCTCCCTGGGCAGATCCGACTTCAAAAGCTCCAGCCGGCGATGATCGTCGCTGATGTCGGTTGCAACCACCTGGATGCCCCGGTCGACCAACCTCGAAATGATCCAGGAACCGAGAAACCCCGTTGCGCCTGTTATGAAGATCTTTTCAGCCGAACGGCTCATTCCCTACCTCGCATCCCACTCAGGTTTCGCGGCCCCCTTCCGCCGATCTTCATCAACCGAAAGCCCTTTTCATTGCCCCGCGCAGACCGTTCAGCGGCCCTCCGCCAAGGCGAAGCGTTATTTTTAAAACACTATTTCAAAAATGATTGCAAGCGATATCGAAATCACCGTCCGGAACCGTAGGGGCCGAGGACAAACAGGTTGTCCTTGAGTGGAGCCCACCGTTTTTCCGGAGATGAGTGGAGAAAAGAAACGACAGATAACCAGTTAAAAACGCAAGGTCAGGCAAACAATGAAAGATTGAAAAGAAACGGGCGCCGGGCCGGATCAACCGGCCCGGCGCCCGAATGCGAACGCTTACTTCAGGCGACCGCGAAAACGGGTCTGAAAATCCGGATCAGACCGCCGGCGGCTCCCAGGCTTCGGGCGCGCGCGGATGAATATCCGTGACAACATCGATCAGTACCGGCTTGCGCGCGGCGATGGCGTTTTGCAACACCGGACCGAGTTCGGCAGGATCTTCCACGCGGATGCCCTCGACACCGAAGTCACGCGCCACGGCCGCGAAATCCGTCGGGCCGAAGCGGTTGATTTCGGCCGGATTGCCGCCTTCGCGGCCTTCGTAGAAGGAGGCCACCTTCGGCGTACCCTGGCCGAAACCGGAATTGTTGTTGATCACGGTCACGACCGGGATGTTCCAGCGCTTCTGTGTCTCCAGCTCGGTCAGGTGATAGTAGAAGGCGCCATCCCCGGAAAAGCAGACCACTGGGCGATCCGGCGCACCGCACTGGGCACCGAGCGCTGCCGGGAAGGCCCAGCCGAGAGAGCCTGCCGCACGCAGGTAGCTTTGGCCCGGATGCGGGAGGTCGAGCATCGTTGCCGTCCAGATACCCGAATAGCCCGTGTCGGCGACCAGGACGCCGTTTTCAGGAAGCGCCCGGGAGATCTCCCGGCACAGCCTTTCGACACGGATCGGCGCGGCATCGGACTCACTCAACGGCTCCATATTCGCCCGCCAAGAACCGACAACTTCGGCCACGTTATTCGCCCACTCCGCCCATTCCGGACGGGCGGTGGTCATCTCGCCAAGGTCCGCCAGAGCCTGCTTCGGACATCCCCAGACCTTTGAGACATTCGGATAATTCCGACCGATTTCCTGGCCGTCGAGATCGATCTGGATAATCGGCGTGCCCTGAGCGGGAACCTTGTAATTATTGGTCGGCTGGTCGCCTGCATGACAACCGACGAAGATCACCAGATCCGCCTCGTAGACCAGCCGGTTGCCAGGAGGCGCCGAATAGGTGCCGACCGTGCCGATATGCTTAGGATGCGTGGTTGGAATGATCCCCCGCCCGCCGAGAGAGGTGGCGATGGGAATGTTCAGGTGCTCGGCGAAGGCCAGCACTTCCGCGTAGGCTTCGGCCTGGATGGCGCCCGCGCCGACAACCAGCACCGGACGCGCGGATTGCATCAGCCGGTGGGAGGCCTCTGCAATCGCGCGCGGCGCCGCCAGGGGGCGGTCCTCCGGCAAACGGCCAAGCGCGGCCGGAGGAATCACGGGGTTCGTCACTTCCCCCTTCTCGATAACCTCGCCTCCCAGGCCGTTCAGGTCGAGATGAACCGGACGGGGCGAACCATCGGAAGCCTGACGGAAGGCCTGAGCCAGAAGGTGAGGCAGTTCACGCGCCTCCGCCACATCCATGGAGGCTTTGGTCACCGAAGCATAAAGCGGCGTATGCGGCACTTCCTGATAGGCGTTGCGGTAACGCAGCATCGGTTCCTTGCGGCCGGTCAGAGCCACGACCGGCGCGCGGTGCAGATAGGCATCCTGCAGTCCCGCTGCGAGATTGGCCGCTCCGACCGACTGCGCCATGCAGACGCCCACGCGTCCGCTGACCCGTGCATAGCCGTCCGCCATGTAGGCCGCGGACTTCTCCGAATGGGCAAGGATGCGATTGATACCGAGCTCTTCCATCTCGACGAGCGTCGGCCGAAGGATCGCGTCCATGAAGAAGACATGACTGACACCCAGCTTCTTGAAGGACTCGGCGATATATCGCGCACCATTTTTCAGCGCACAGCGGTTCGTTGACAAGGCAGACCTCCCAGATTGAATAATTTTGTAAGCGCTTTCATTTTTTCTAATTGCAAAAATTCTGGCTGATTTCAACAAAAATATAAAAATTGGAATTCAGTTTCATATTTAATTATGAAATCGCTTGCAGCGATCTTTTCCCGCTCCTATAGTCGCCGCCATATTCTCGGCAGCAGGAAGACCGTTCGCGCGTGGGCCAGCAGGAAAAGACACAATCCCCTCCCCGGAAGGTCCGGATGGAAGAGGTCGCAAAAGTCGCCGGCGTTTCGGTCGCCACCGTCTCGCGCGCGCTGCGGACGCCCGACGCGGTCTCGCAGAAATTGCGCGCCCGTATCGAAGAGGTCGCGCAACGGCTCGGCTATGCGCCCAACAGGATTGCCGGCAGTCTTGCGGGTGCCCGCACGCCCCTGATCGGCGTGATCGTGCCCAGCCTGACGAACTCCTTCTTCGCAAGCACGCTGGAACAAATGACCACCCTGTTCGAGGCGAGAGGCTATCAGCTGATGATCGGTCAGCACGGATACGACACGGAACGGGAAGAACGGATCGTCGCCGCCTTCGCCAGCTGGAACCCCTCTGCACTGGTCGTTACCGGACGCACCCATGCGCGGGGTACTTTGAACACGCTCTCCTCGGCCGCCTGTCCGGTTGTAGAAATGTGGGATTACGGCGAACGGCCTCTGGATTCGGGCATCGGCTTCTCCAATCATGGCGCGGGCGAACTGGCCGCACGATTTTTCGCCGAGCGGGGCCTGACCAGGGCAGCCTTTGTCGGCGCGATTCTGGACAAGGACGATCGTGCCCGCGCAAGAGCAGAAGGCTTTTCCGGCACATTCCAGCGCCTCACCGGAACCGAACCGCTGATCGTCACCGTCAACAGCCGAGAACTGGGCGAAGGCGGGGCCGCCCTCAAACGGGTTCTGGCGCAGCAGCCGGACACCACGGCCATCGCCTTTTCCGGGGACATGCTGGCCGTCGGCGCCATGTTCGAAGCTGACCGGACAGGGCTTTCCATCCCGGATGACCTCAAGATCCTGGGATATGGCGATCTCGATATTGCGCGCCATACGAACCCCCGGCTGACCACCATTCGTCCGCCGCATAACGAGATCGGCGAGGCCGTCGTCCGCCATGTGCTGGAGAGACTGGACCGGCCGGACACCCCGGGCGTCAATCTTGATCTCGGGGTGAAACTCATCCTCAGGGAAACGGTCTGAGGAAAAACGACTTCGGGAGGAAGCCAATGGAGCTTGAGCGCATAGCCGTGATCGGCGCGGGAACGATGGGCCACGCACTGGCGCTCGTTCACGCGCTCGGCGGCTGCCGCGTGTGCCTGTACGACAGCAACGCGGACGTCCTGAAAGCCGCGACCGGCATGATCAGGGCCGCCTGCGCCACGCTTCGCGAGGCACAGACAATCACGGCAGCACAAGAACAAGCCGCGCACGACAGGATCACAACTGCCGGATCACTGGCGGAAGCCGTCAGGGACGCAGATCTGATCGTCGAAGCCGTTGTCGAAAAAGCGGAGATAAAACGGATTGTTTTCGCCGAAATCGACGCGCATGCGCCTTCAAGGGCGATCCTTGCGAGCAACACGTCCTATCTCGACATTTTCCCGCTGATCCCGCAGGCGCGGCAACCACGTGCCGCAGTGGCGCATTGGTATACCCCGCCCTACATCGTTGATCTTGTGGACCTTGCTCCCGGCCCCCGGACGAATCCCGAGGTCATGCCGGCCCTGAAGGAACTTTACGAAGGTTTCGGCAAGGCTCCGCTTGTGTTCACACATCTCGTACCCGGCTACATCGCGAACCGGCTGCAGGCGGCACTCAATCTCGAATGCCTGCGCATGATCGGGGAGTTCGGCATTTCGGCGGAAGACATCGATTTCTCCATTCGCCACGGACTGGTCGAACGGCTCGCCGTACTCGGACACATGCGCAAGATGGATTACACGGGGCTGGAAATGGTGCGCAACGGCATAGCCGGACGCACTTATCAGCCTCCGGTCAATACCGGAGAAAGCCCGGTCCTCGACCGTCTGATCGAGGCCGGACGCAGCGGTGTCCGTTCCGGCGCCGGTTTCTATGACTACGGCGGCACGGCTGCCGAAGACCTGTTTCACGAACGCGACCTGCGTCTTCTGCAGCTCAAGACACAACTTCAAAAATCCATGGGGGAGGAACAATGATCCGTGCTGATCTGACGGGAAAACGCGCTCTGGTGACGGGCGGGGCCTCGGGCATCGGACTTGCCTGCGCAATGACGTTGGCGGAGATGGGGGCAACGGTTGCCATCAATCATCTGGAGGACGATCCGGCAGGCCCTGCGAAGGTGGCGGAACTTTCCGAAAAGGGGCTCAAGGTGATCTCCGCACCCGGAAACGTCTCCATCCCGGGCAATGCGGAGGCCATGGTCCAGGCTGCCGTTCAAGAAATGGGCGGGCTCGACTACCTGATCAACAATGCCGGCACATCCGGAACGCAGGACAAGATCCCGCCTTCCGAACTCGACAAGATGACCGAGGAATTCTGGCAGCTTCTCCTGGCCACCAATCTGATCGGCCCGTTCAGATGCGCCCACGCGGCGGCCGGCGCCTTGAAGGAAAGCCGGGGCGCGATCGTCAACATGACCTCGATCGCGGGCATCGGTCAGCAAGGCAGTTCGATCGCCTACGCCGCCAGCAAGTCCGGCCTGGTCAGCCTGACCCGCAGTCTCGCGCGCGGGCTTGCGCCCGAAGTCCGGGTCAATGCGGTCGCCCCCGGCCAGACCAAGACGCCATGGACCGAAAACTGGCCGGAGGAACGCAAGCAGTGGGCGCGCGACCAGGCTGTTCTGAAGCGTCGTTCCTCGCCGGAGGATATCGCAGAGGCAGTGCTTTATCTCTGCGCCGGAGCGAGCATGGTGACCGGCCACGTGCTCGTCGTCGACGGCGGCATGACGCTTTAAAAAAAGCCGGGGCAAAATGCCCCGGCAAGTCAGGTCTCTCTGGGAAGAGCTCTTTAATCCTGTCAGGCCGCGGCGCGGAAACCCTTAAGACCGGCCATCCGGCCGCCATCGAGCTGGGTGAGCAGCAGCAGCCGTTTGACCATATGGCCGACCGGCAGTTCGTCGGTGACCCCCATGCCACCATGAAGTTGAACCGCATCGCGCAGGACCGCACGGGCATTGTCGTAGATTTTGACTCGCGCCGCGGAAATCAGCTTCGAACGGAAAGCCGGATCTTCGCTTGCTATTGCCTCTGCAGCCATTTCCGCCATCGACTGCGCTTCCTCGCGCTTGATGAACATGTCCGCCATACGGTGCTGGATGACCTGGAAGCGTCCGATCGGACGACCGAACTGTTCGCGCAGTTTCATGTATTCGAGCGTTTCGCGGTAAAGCCGGTCGATCAAACCCGATAGCTCCGCGAGCTTGCCGACCATCGCCAGATCGTTGCCGCAGGCAAGGGCCTCTTCGCATCCGGCAACGGCTTCGGATGCCGCGCAGCGGACGCCGTCGAAGGAAACCTTCGCGGCCGATTGCCCGTCAATCACATGAAACGCGTCGACGACGGCGTCGGCGGCCGGAACTCTTACGAGAAGCGCCGTGCTCTCCAAATCCGCCACGACCCAGAAGGCTGCAGCCTGCGCACCGCCGATCAGCAACGGCACAGACCCGGCCAGGATCAGGTCATCGCCTTTACGCGTGGCCCGGATCGGCGCCCCGACCGGACCGGCGGCGATCACCTCGATGCTTTCACCGGACAGGATCGGCGCCAAAGCGGCTTCAGCCCTGTCGGACGGCAGGGCTTTGGCAAGTGTCGGCGCGCAGTGCATGGCGACGGGACCGATCGGCTCCAGCACCAGGCCCGCACCGAGAACGCTGAGGAATGGCACCACCTGCTTCGGCGTCAGGCCCAGTCCGCCGGCATCCTCGCTTACGGGAGCCGCGAGCCAGCCAAGTTCGGCCATTTCACCCCAGTGGGCAGGTGTCTGGCTGGCCGAAGCGCCCAGCATTTTATGACGTTGCGCCAACCCGTAATGATCCGCTAAGAACCGCTCCGCCGTTTCTTTCAAAAGCAGCGTTTCCTCATCCGGAAGTCTGAAATCTATCATCACGTGTTCCGCTTATTTGAGGCCCAGGACCTGGGTCGCCAGGATGCTGCGCTGAATTTCGTTGCTACCGCCGTAGATCGACAGCTTGCGCCAGTTCAGGAACTGATAGGAGGCGTTCTCAAATGGCTCCTGCGCTCCTGCGCTGTTGCGAGCCGGCAAGGCGCCAGGACCGGCAATATCCAGCATCACCTCGGTCAGGGCCTGCTGGATTTCAGTCCCCCTTATTTTCAGAAGGGACGTTTCCGCCCCGATCTTCACGCCCGCCTCGACCGCCGCGAGCAGGCGCAGCGTCGTGGCCTCGATCGCCATGATGTCGATTTCCAGGGCATCGAGCGTATTGGCAATCTCGGGTTCCTCCGCACGACCGGCAACCTTCGCGGCCTCGCGCACCCTTTGCAGGAGTTGCTTCGAACGGCCGATCCCGCCGATGCCGAAGCGCTCATGCTCCAGCAGGGCCTTGGCGTAGGTCCAGCCCTTGTTGATCTCGCCGACCACGAGATCGTCCGGCACGTAGACCTGGTCGAGAAAGATCTCGTTCACTTCCTCGGTTCCGTCCATCAGGCTGATCGGACGCCGGGAGACGCCGGGCAGGGACATGTCGATCAGCATCATGGAGATGCCCTCCTGCTTCTTCACTTCCGGATCGGTACGAACAAGACAGAAGATCCAGTTGGCGTATTGGGCATAGGTGGTCCAGGTCTTCGACCCGGACACGAGCCACCCGCCTTCCGTACGCACCGCCTTTGTCTTGAGGGATGCCAGGTCGGAGCCGGCACCCGGCTCCGAAAAGCCCTGGCACCACCAGTCTTCGCCCGACAGGATGCCCGGCAGGAAGCGCTGCTGTTGTTCGGGCGAACCGAACTGGATCAGGATCGGCCCGATCATCTTCAGCCCGAACCCCGGCAGGGGTGGCGTGTGCAGGCGGAACATCTCTTCATCCGCGATAATGCGCTCGCGCGCGGTCCAGCCCGGCCCGCCATGTTCCCTCGGCCAGCCCGGTGCGACCCAGCCCCTGGCGTGGAGGCTCTTGTGCCAGCGAGAAAAGTCCTCACGGGTCAGCGGCGCACCGCGCGAAACCTTGGCCCGGGTCTCCGGATGCAGTTCGGCGGCAACGTAATCGCGGATCTCCTGACGAAAAACCTGATCCCCGGGACTGTTCAGAAGGTCGGTCATTCCTGGCTCTCCGGCTGGATGATCAGCGCATCGACGGCAATACAGCCCTCGCCTTCAGGCAGGACGAGCAACGGGTTGATATCGATGCTTTCGATGCTGTCGGCATGGGCGACCGCGAAGGCCGACAGCCGCAACACGGCCTCTTCCAGCGCGGCCCGGTCGGCCGGCTCGGCGCCGCGATACCCTTTCAGAAGCAGGCTCAGGCGGGTTTCGTCGATCATCTTGGCGACATCGGCCCGGCTGAGCGGCGCCCGGCGGAGGGCCACGTCATTCATGAGTTCGGTCATGATGCCACCGACGCCCAGGAGGATCATCGGCCCGAAATCGGGGTCGTTCTGCATGCCGAGGATCGCCTCGACCCCTCCTTTGACCATTTTCTGAACCAGACAGGCTGCCGGCGCATCGCCGAGTTTGCAGCCGTCGATTTTCGCGCTCAGATCGGCGAAGGCGGCCCTGACTGCGTCGGCATCGGCAAGATTGAGATGCACCAGACCCGCTTCGGTCTTGTGCTCCATGCCATCGGCCAGTCCTTTCATGACGATCGGGAAGCCGATTTGCCGAGCCGCCGCCAGAGCGTCGGCTTCGGTTCGCACCAGTGTTTCGCCGACCATCGGCAGGCCGTAGGACTTCAGGGCTTCCTTGGCCGCATACTCGGACAGGCTGCGTCCGGATTCCGAGAGCACCCGCTCGACCGTCTGTTTCGCAGCCCCTTCGATATCCGGAAGGTTCCCGTCATTGCCGCCCTGCGTCCCGGCTTTTCGCCTGTGGTATTCCACAAAGCGCCTCAACGCCTTCAGCATTTGCTGGCTGCCGCGATAAATCGGCAGCGACTTGTCGGCTGCCAGGAAATCCCAGCCGGCCTCAACGATCTTGCCGCCGTCGTAGACGATCACGATCGGCTTGTCGGCGGTTTTGGCCAGTTCCAGCACCGGCCCGATCAGCCGGCCGCGCCAGGCTTCGCGGACCTGATGGATGAAGACGACCACGATGTCGGTGTTTTCGTCGGCCAGCACAGCCTCGATGCTTGCCCCCCAGCGTTCGGGGTGATTGTTGACATTGCCGGACAGGTCGAGCGGATTGACGGGCGGGGTGAAGTCGAGCAGCGGCTTCAGCTTCTCCACGGTCTCCTCGGTGAAATCCGCCATCGGCAGACCAAGAGCCTCCGACTGGTCGGCCATGACGCCGCTCCAGCCGCCGGAAAACGTGACCACGGAGACACGTTCTTCACGCGGCGCCGGACATTTTTCGAACAGCGCGGCAACGTCCGCAAGTTCCAGCGGATCATCGACCGAAATAACGTTGTTCTGGCGGAAAACGGCCTCGTAGGTCCGGAAAGCGCCCGCCATCTTTCCGGTATGGGCAAGCGCGGTGCGCGCCGCCCTCTGGCTGCGGCCGAGCTTCAGAACGACCAGTGGCTTTTCCACTTCCTGCGCCCGTTTGGCGAGATCCAGAAAACGATCCGGACTGCGCAGGCCTTCAAGGGCCATACAAACCGACTTTATTTCGGGATCCTCAAGTGCCCATCTGGCGTAATCGGCAGCCTCGACGTTCAGCTCATTGCCGGTCGAAACCAGATAGCGCATGTGAACGCCCTGATCGTGCGCCCGGGACAGCATGACCATCAACAGCTGTCCGCTCTGGGAAATCAGGGCCGTGTGACCGGCGGACATGTCTTCGGGAAATGTCGCGGCCGTCAGCCCCATGAAGCCGCTGTCCAGATTGGCGAGCCCGAGACAATTCGGCCCGCAGATCGCGATCTTGTTGCGATTGGCGATCTCGCGCAGCGTGTCCTCCAGCTGTTTGCCTTCTTCGCCGGTTTCGGAAAACCCGGACGCCAGAATAACGGCACCGCGAACGCCCTTCCGGCCGCATTCCTCCAGAATACCCGGCAAGGCACGCTGGGGCACGAACATCAGGGCGGCGTCGACAGGTTCGGGAATCGCCGAGACCGACGGATAGCAGCGCATCCCGTTCAGCTCTTCGTATTTCGGGTTCACCGGAAAGATCTTGCCGCTGTAACCGAGGCGCCGCAAAATCGGTATCGCACCGCCACTCCAGCCTTGCGCATTTGCGCTGGCACCGATGACTGCAACACTGCGCGGTGCCATGAGGCCTGTCAGGCGGTCGAAAAGATCGCTTTGGTCATTCGTCTCGTCGGAAGGGCGCGCCGCTCCCCCAGTCACGCCCTGAGTATTCCCAGCCATTCAAATTTCCTCCCGGCCTGTCGTTGCCGCCTTTATCCGCCAGCACAGCGATCAGGTCAACATTTTTTAAAACATTTGTCCGCATTGCGAAATTGTAAAATTTTTTCTCCTGGAGAAACTCACCAGCTCCGCTTATCGATGAAAGGCTCTGCGCATGCGGCTCTGGATCACCTGCGCCGAATTCAGAAGGGCAGCCGCATATTCCCCCTTGAGGCGCTCAACCGTCAGCGCCGAAGACAGGCCGGAAATCGACAAAAGCAGCGGATCGCCGTCGTCGACAATGCGAATGACCGTTGCCACCGCGCTCAACTCGGGCCACCAGCTGCCGAACGAACAAACGAAACCCTGCTTGTCATAAGCGGCAATTTCGGCCTTCACGTCTTCTTCCTGCGCAGCGTAAAGGTCGGGATCGTCTTGCCTGAGTCGCACCAGCAGCTCCTGCCGCCTCACCGAGGCGAGACTGGCAAGATAAGCCCGTCCTATCGCCGTCTGCAGAATCGGCACAAGTGCGCCGGCATCCAGGTTGAGAACGATGGCCTCCGGCCGTCGGCGGAGCTCCAGATAGCGGATATTGAGCCCGCTCGGGACGCCGAGCGCCACGGAAAAAGGCCCCAATTCGGCCAGGGTTTCCATAATCGGGCAGGCGATATCGCGGATTTCGGTCGCCACGAAAGCCGCACGCCCCATCTCCATCACCCTTGGCGTCAGGCTGTAGCGCCCGGTATCCGGGTGATAGGCAAGATAATTGAGCCGGCGCAGCGTGTGGGTGAAGCGCGAAACGGTCGGCCTCGGCAGACCGGTGCGGTCCGCCAGATCCTGGTTGCTGAGCGCCCGGTCATCCGGCCCGAAGGCGGACATGACCCGCAGCCCGCGTTCAAGGGACGCGATGAACTGGCGGTCTGCCTTGCCTTGTTTTTCGCCGTCGCTCATTCCGCACCCTCCATCGCGCATTGCGGTTCTTGATAGAAAACATACCGCCGCCACACAAGCAGACGGGGCTTATGGACCGCTCAGGCTCCGGTTGCCAGCAGGAATTCCTGATGTTAGCTTATATTGGAACATGATTTCGCATTGCGGACAATTCAATACCGGAATTCAGAAAAGACGAAACGCTACGGCCGCCATAACAGGGCGGCATACAAAAGGGAGGAAACATGGCCAGCTTACCCCAAGCCGGGCCCGACCAGGCTTTTCAGGAGCACGTCGCCGACGGACGTCTCTGGCTTCAATACTGCGACGACTGCGGTGAGGCGGTGTTCATGCCGCGCATTCTCTGCCCGCATTGTTCCTCGCTTTCGCTTCAGTGGCGACCGGCATCGGGACGCGGCACCATCCACACGCTGACGGTGCTGCATAAACGCTCAAAACCCGGCGAACCGGAAAAGCAGAACCACGCCATCATCCTCGTAGACCTCGACGAAGGCCCGAGATTGATGAGCCACATGCCGGGTACGGCACCCGAAGAGATCCGCATCGGCATGCGTGTCCGCGCCCGGATCGAGGGTGAGGACGGAGCCCGCGCCGTTGTTTTCGATCCCGAGGAGGACGCCCGATGAGTACTCCAAACGGAGCTTCCCTGCGCGGAGGCGCGGCAATTGTCGGTGTCGGCACGGCCGGTCTCGGCGAAGCCCCGGGCTTCAACGCCATGGATATTCAGGCGCTCGCGGTACGTGAGGCACTGGACGACGCGGGCCTGAAGCTGTCCGACGTGGACGGCATCTTCTGCGCCAACATGAGCCATACCTTCCCGGTGATCTCGACCATCGAATATCTGGGTCTTCGGCCGCGCTGGATCGATGGCACCAATACCGGGGGTTCCAGCTTCGTGGCCCATGCGATGGCCGCGACCCTCGCGCTTCAGGCCGGGCTCTGCGACGTGGCCCTGATCTGCTACGGCGCCACCATGCGTTCGGGTGCGGGCCGGATGGTCCCGGCGACCGAACAGCCGACCTACGAAGTCCCCCACAAGCCGCGCTATCCGATGACAGCCTACGCCATGTCCGCCGCAAGGCACATGTCGCAATTCGGCACCACGCGCGAACAGCTGGCCGAAGTGGCCGTCTCCGCACGTCTGTGGGCGCAGAAAAACCCGGAGGCTTTCGAACGCGGGCCTCTGTCCATCGAGGACGTTCTGGGTGCGCGTATGGTCATGGACCCTTTGACCGTCCGGGACTGCTGTCTCCTGACCGATGGCGCGGGTGCCGTCGTGATGACCCGCGCCGACCGGGCGCGCGATCTCAGGAAAACGCCCGCCTATTTCCTCGGCGGCGGCACGGCCTCCTATAACCGCGCGGTATCCGAAATGCCGGACCTTACCAGCACGGCTGCGAAGGATTCCGGCGCGCGAGCCTATGCCATGGCCGGCATGAAACCGTCGGACATGGACATCCTGCAGCTCTACGACGCCTTCACCATCAACGTGATCCTGTTTCTGGAAGATCTCGGCTTCTGCCCGAAAGGGGAAGGCGGTGCCTTCGTCTCCGGCGGACGTATCGCGCCCGGCGGCGCGTTGCCGGTCAACACCAATGGCGGCGGGTTGTCCTTCTGCCATCCGGGAATGTACGGCGTCTTCACCCTGATAGAGGCCACCCGTCAATTGCGTGGCGAGGCCGGCGACCGTCAGGTCGACAATGTCGAAACCGTGCTTTGTCATGGCAACGGCATCACGCTGTCGCATCAGGCAACGGCCATCCTCGGCGCCGAGACCACGCTTTGACCGCAGGAACACGAGACATCATGGAACAACTCATCGATACGGAAACCCGTGGTCCGCTCGGGATCATCCGAATGCAACGCCCGCCTGTGAATGCGCTTGGATTTGCGTTGCGCGGCGCCATTTCCGAGGCGCATCGCACCTTCGAGGCGGATCCGGAGATCAAGGCTACGGTGCTTACCGGCAATGGCAGGTTCTTTTCTGCCGGGGCCGATATCACGGAATTCGATACCGGCCGCAAGAAGCCCTACCTGACGGACCTGATCGCCCAGCTTGAAGAAGGCACCAAGCCGGTCGTCGTCATCATCAACGGCATTGCTTATGGCGGCGGCTTCGAACTGTCGCTTGGCTGCGATTACATCTACCTGCTGCCGAAAGCGAAGCTCGCCTTTCCCGAAATCAACCTCGGCAACATTCCAGGCGCCGGCGGAACGCAGAAACTACCGCGCCTGATCGGCGGGCCGAAGGCGCTGGACATCATCCTGACGGGCACGCCCATCGACGCCTCGACGGCGCTTGAACTCGGCATCGCGGAAGCCATCGTCGCCGATGAGGAAGAAGCGCTTGTCAGGATAACGAAAGCCGTGGAAGCGGGCATGCCCCGCCGCCGCATTCGCGACCTGAGCGTTCCGGGCGCGCCGGACGAACTGGACAACGCGGCAGAACCCCATCTGCGTCGTTCGCGCTGCGCCCTGGCCGTGCTGAAAGGCATTGAAGCGATACGCATGTCCTATTCGCAACCGATCGACGAGGCGCTCGCCTGGGAGCGCGAGACTTTCCAGGAGCTCAACGCCTCATCCGAGGCGCGTGCGCAACGACACATTTTCTTTGCCGAGCGGTCGGCCCGAAAGATCGACGATGTGCCTGCGAATACGCCGCTACGGGCAATGGAAAGCGCAGGCATCATCGGGGCCGGCACCATGGGAACCGGCATCGCCATGTGTTTCGCCAATGCGGGAATTCCCGTCTGCGTGATCGAACAGGAACAGGAACGGCTCGACCAGGGCCTGGCCCGTATCCGCCAGACCTATGAGACGATGTGCGACAGGGGGCGCATTTCGGCGGAAGACGCCGAAGAGCGGATCCGGCTCGTCACCGGCGCCGTTGATCTCGCTGCCGTGGCCCGCGCGGATGTTGTCGTCGAGGCGGTGTTCGAGGCAATGGATGTGAAGCGCGACGTGTTTGCCAGGCTGGACTCGGTCTGCAAGCCGGGCGCGATCCTCGCCACCAACACATCGACGCTGGATATCAACAAGATCGCCGCGGCGACCGGCCGACCACAGGACGTCATCGGCCTGCATTTCTTCTCGCCCGCGCATATCATGAAGCTACTGGAAGTGGTGCGTGCGGACGAGACCGGAACGGACGTGATTGCCACCGCGATGGCCCTTGGCCAGCGCATCGGCAAAATCCCTGTGCTGGTCGGTGTCTGCGACGGCTTTGCGGGCAACCGGATGTTCATCAACTTCAACCGCGAAGCCCAGATCCTGATCGAGGAAGGCGCACTGCCCTGGCAGGTCGACAAGGTGTTCACCGATTGGGGCCTGGCCATGGGACCGCTGTCGGTGATGGATCTTGCCGGTCTCGACGTCGGCTACCGCATCCGTCAGGCGCGCGGACCCCAGACCCCCTACCCCTTCACCACCGCAGACCGCTTGGCCGAAGCGGGAAGATATGGTCAGAAGACGGGCCGTGGCTGGTACCTCTACCCGGAAGGCGCCCGCCGCGGATCTCCGGACCCGGAGGTGGAAAAGCTGATCGAGGACGTCTCGCGCGAAAAAGGCATCACCCGGCGCCCCGTATCGGACGAGGAAATTCTGCACCGGTGCCTCTGGCAACTCGTGAACACCGGATATCAGATCGTCGAGGAAGGCATCGCCCAGCGCACCAGCGACCTTGATGTCATCTTCGTCAACGGTTACGGCTGGCCCCGGACCCGGGGCGGCCCGATGTTCTACGCCCGGGAGACAGGCCTTGCCAGGGTCGCCGCCGACGTGAGCCGTTATTACGAAGAGATCGGCCCGCACTGGAAACCCTCTGCCTTGCTGCTGGAAGAGGCGAAAGCCTCTTCCGCCTGACCCGGCACTGAAGACGGCTTTCAAAACGAAAACGGCCGCCCCATGGGGCGGCCGCTCAGACTGCTGACAAACCCCTGGCGTTAGCCGGGGGTTTTTGATTC